>Ga0100391_1000012_pt1 | contig 284365 bp, 313 predicted proteins | sample CryGeymeta201515_FD_81541 | JGI IMG/M metagenome (GOLD analysis project Ga0100391, IMG submission 81541) | Groundwater microbial communities from Crystal Geyser aquifers in Utah, USA - Crystal Geyser metaG 2015-15 | ecosystem: Environmental > Aquatic > Deep subsurface > Groundwater | place...
CTTGCCAAGGTTGGGGTCGGGCGTTCGAATCGCCTCGCCCGCTCCAGTTTTCCGATCGATCCGTCAGGTATGCGCGCACGCCTCTGGTGCGCGGCGCCGGCGGTCGGGGTGCGTGCGGGATCCAGTATTTATTCGCGCGTTACCGCCATTTTTTCGGCTGTTTCGATCAATAGCCCCATCGCCCCGACGAACGGCAGGGCCGGGGTTGCGTCGATACTTCGGCATCGCTAGGGGCCAGATGATATATTGTAACTATCAAATCAGGATACTGACCCCATGAGAATGACTGCCCCGCACAGTCTGCCGCTGATCGCCCTTGCCCTTGCACTCGTACCGCAGGCCGCCGCGGCTCAGGATTCGCAGGCCTCGGGCGAGGCGACGCAAACTCAGAGCCGGTCCGATATGGACGACGACTTCCACAACCGCGCGAACTCGCAGTACGACATCGTCGTGACGGCGGGCCAGAGCATCGAGAACCTCGATCTGCTTGCCGGTACCTCGGTGGTCGAAGGGCTCGAACTGCAGCGCAACCTCGATGGGCAGGTCGGTGAAATCCTCGAATCGCTGCCCGGCGTGTCCGGCACCGGTTTCAGCCCCGGCGCCTCGCGCCCGATCCTGCGCGGCTTCAGCGGGGAGCGCGTGCGCGTGCTGACCGACGGGCTCGGTTCGCTCGACGTCTCCAACACGTCCGACGATCACGCGGTCAGCATCGATCCGCTGACGGCGGAGCGTATCGAGGTTCTGCGCGGTCCGGCCGTGCTGCTTTACGGCAGCCAGGCCATCGGCGGGGCGGTGAACGTGATCGACAAGCGTATTCCGCGCAACGTACCCGATGAACCGGTGCATATCGATGCGCTGGCCAGCTACGACACGGTGAACGACGAATACCGCATCGGCGGCTCCGCCACCGCCCCGCTCGGCGGCGGCTTCGTGTTCCATGTCGACGCCAGCCATCTCGACGCGGGCGATGTCGAAGTGCCCGGCTACGCCCTTACCGATGCCCTTCGTGCCGACCTGCTGGCCGACGCCGAGGTGGAAGACGGCGAAGGCGAGTTCGAAGAAGCGGACGAACTGCGCGAACGGGCCAACCAGTCCGGCATCGTGCCGAACACCTTCGTCGAAACGACTTCGGTCAATGCCGGGCTCGGCTTCTTTGCCAATGGCAGCAATTTCGGTTTCGGCGGCGGCTACTACGAAACGCTTTACGGCGTGCCCGAGAACCCCAGCGGCGGCCATCATCACGAAGAAGAAGACGGCGCCGGCGGCGGCGCTGAAGAGGAAGAGGAAGGCGTCTCGATCGGTCTCAAGCAGTATCGCGCGGATTTCCGGGGCGATCTGGACCTGGGATCGGGTTTCCTCGACCGTCTGCAGACCCGCGTCGGCTACAGCGACTACACCCACACCGAATTCGAAGGATCGGAAGTGGGGACGGTGTTCGACGTCACTGGTTTCGAAGGCCGGGCCGAATTCGTCCAGTCGCCGATGGGCAACCTGCGCGGCTCGTTCGGGGGGCAGTTCTACATCCGCGATTTCTCCGCCATCGGCGAGGAAGCGTTCGTCGCGCCCAACGAAACCGAGCAGTTCGGGTTCTTCACCTTGCAGGAACTGAGCTTCGGCAATCTCCAGGTCGAAGGTGCGGGCCGTTTCGAGACGACCAGCGCATCGTCGGCACCGCTCGGCGTCGACCGACGGTTCAATATCTTCTCGGGCGCGCTCGGCCTGTCCTACGACCTTGGCGGACTGCGGATCGGCGTCAACGGATCGCGTGTCGGCCGTGCCCCGGCGGGTGAAGAGCTGTTCGCCGACGGCCCACACGTCGCGACCGGCCAGTACGAGGTCGGCGACGTCGATCTCGCGATCGAGCGTGCCTGGGGCGTGGAAGGCTTCGTGCGCGGCAATCTCGGCCCGGCATCGGTCAACCTGACCGTGTTCCAGAGCTGGTTCGACGACTACATCTACCTCAACAACGACGGCAGCTTCGTGGACGAAGAAGGCGATCCGGTTCCGGCCGGCGACGAAGAAGCGATCCCGCTGTTCACCTACCTGCAGCAGGATGCGCGCTATTTCGGCGTCGAGGCGCAGATCAGCGTGCCCCTGGTCGAAACCGATACCTTCGCGGTCATCGGTGAAGCGAGCGCCGAGTATGTCGAGGCCGAACTGGACGACGGTTCGCCCGTACCGCGCATTCCGCCGCTCGGCCTGGAAGGCGCGCTGACGGTGCGCACGGGGCCGTTCGACCTGCGCGGCGAAGTGCAGCACTTCGGCAAGCAGGACGATGTGCCCGCGTTCGAAAGCGCGACCGACGCGTTCACCTTCGTCAACGCCTCGCTCGCGTGGCGTCCGGTGCGCGGCAACAGCAACGTCACCCTGCTGGCGAAGGTGGACAACATCTTCGACGTCGAAGGCCGCCGCGCGACCAGCTTCACGCGCGACTACGTGCCGCTGCCGGGCCGCAATTTCTCGCTCAGTGCGCGGTTGAGCTTCTAGCGCAGCCGGTCATTCCGTAGCGACCGCCGGGGCGGGGCCGTTCGCGCGCGCCTCCGCCTTGGCGGCGCGCAGTTCGGCCCGCCGCGTACGCTCGCGCTCGCGCCAGATGTCGACCGAGCCGCTGGCCTGCCCATAGGCGAACACCATCAGCAGGCCGCCCGCGATCGCCAGATCCCGCAGCGCGAGCTGCAGCACCGGCGGTTCCGCCAGCTGGTTATGGAAGAAGACAATCGTTGCCAGCGTGAAACCGAACAGCAGGATGCTGCTGATCCGGGTCATGAAGCCGATGGCCAGGAACACGCCGAATACCAGTTCGAAAATGCCCACCGGCAATGCGAGGTTGGCGGGCAGCGTCGTCGTACGTTCGATGAAGGCGTTGGTATCGCCGACATGCATCAGCTTGATCACGCCGGAGACGACGAAGATCAGGGCCAGCATCATCCGGCCCACTATCGAAGCAACGAACGCCATGTGAACTCATCTCCTGCGGGGTAACGCTCTCATGGAAATGGGCCGCGCGGGCGTTTGCTCCCGCATGGCCCGCCTTTCCGCCCTATTGCTCCACCTCGAACGTCAGCGCCGCGTGTTCGCGCAGCCGCGCCACCAGGGCTTCGCCCAGGATCGATCCCGGCGTGCCGATCCCGCCCGCCGCGTCGCTTTCGAGCAGCGCGATCCCCGTTTCGCCGATCATCCGGCTGGTCGAGCCATAGCCCGGATCGTATTTGCCCTTCACGGCGTAGCGCAGCGTCTCGCCCGCCGCCGTTTCGCCGATCAGCAGGACATCGTAGTACCCGTTCTCGCGCTCTTCGGGCGTGGGGCCTTCGCCGGGCTTGGGCGGCTTTGCACCGAACGGGTTCTTCATCATCTCCGCCGCGGCATTGGCCGCCGCCTTGCCCGCTTCGCCGGGGCTGGTCAGCACCATCTCGTCGTAGCGGAAATCCTCGCCCCAGGGGTGGCCCAGCAGGAAGTTGGTGCGGTGCACGTTCTTGGTGTTGATCGGCGCCATCACGAAGGGCGCGGCCCACTTGCCCAGATCGCTCTCGTATTTGGGGATCATGCCGCCCGGCTGGTCCGGCCCTTCGAAACCCGGCGTCAGGCCGAAGGGGCTGCGCATGATCTTGATGAGCGAAGGGTCGCGCGCCATCGCCTTCATGCTTTCGGCAAGGCTCGCGGCGGTGCCGCCACTGAACGTCCCCTTCATCGCCCGCACGCGCCCGCGCACTGTGCTGCACGGCGCGCCGAACCGCTCCTGCGCTTCCTTCTGGAGCATCAGCACGCCCAGATCGAAGGGGATCGAATCGAACCCGGAGGAGAAGCTGATCCGCGCGCCGCTGGCCTTCGCACCCTCGTGATACTTGTCGATCATCTGCCGCATCCACGCAGGCTCTCCGCACAGGTCGGCGTAATGCGTGCCGCTCTTCGCGCAGGCGGCGATCAGCGGTTCGCCGTAGAGCTGGTAAGGGCCGACCGTGGAGATGACGACCTTCGCCTGCTCGCACATCGCATCGAGGCTGGTGGCGTCGGCGGCATCGGCGACAATCGTCGGCGTATCGTCGGGCGCGCCGATCTCGCGTTTCACCTCGGCCAGCTTGTCCGGATTGCGGCCCGCCATCGCCCAAGACGGCCCGTCGTCGCGGCTCCCGTATTCGCGCAGGAAATGCTCGGCGACGAGCCGCCCGGTGTACCCGGTCGCGCCGTAGATCACGATGTCGAATTGCCTTTCAGTCATATGCGCTCTCTCCTCTTTCCCTCGTCACCCCCGCGCAGGCGGGATTCCCGAATTCGCGGGAATGACCGAGCTATGAGCTGTGTGTGCGGTGGAAGAGCTGCCGAGTCAAAGCCGCTCCCGGAGCCTGACCCGCGCACCCTGACACACCTGACACACTGTCCAAGAGAGAAAAACCTGCCCTCCGACGAGCGGGTGCGAAGACTGGCGCACGACGGAGGGAAAGAGCGAAGGCGGGCCGCATGGCCGCACTATCGCAGCAGATTGCGAAGTAGGAAAATACAGCTTACTGCAAACCGATTTCAAGGGCGAGGGGTCACCGTTGGCAAGACGACGCCGAGTGCCGTGTGAAGCTCGGTGTTCTCATTCGACCTCAACGCTCTGCCTATGAATTGCTCAAGTGCCTTCTGGTTGTAGCCGAGTTGCCTTGCTGATTCTGCGAGCAGCCCCTTATTATCGTAATAACTCAGAACCTTTTCATACTCGCGTGCAGCTATTGCAGCATTGAGTGCGGACTTGGCTTCTCCGAAGATGATCGGGGCATCTATTCCTGCTACAGCAGTTTTGAACTCGGTATCCAGAGCGATCGGATCGGTGCCTGTGAGACCGATCCGTTTCATCGCCGCGTCGATCCGACGCCTCGTATAGCGGATACAGATTGGATCGATCTGCTGACCAGCCTGTGTCAGTACGAAGGTGCGCAGTGCATCTAGCCGCGATTGAGCGTCTTCTTCTGAAAACTGTAACGCTTTCGCTAGCGCCAAAAACACCGGCGGCAAAAGAAGCAGATTTTCGACCTCGGCAACCGGAAGGCAGTAAACACCCTTCTGTTCAAGATGAGCTGCCTCGCTGCTTGAACGTCCATCCCTGTCAACCAAGCCCGCGCAACCAACACGGTGAAGTTCCGAACGAGCAGCAAAGCTAGCGACGGTGTGGATCACCTGGTCGCATGAGCCGACAGGTATAACCGTAAAGTCGTTGTAAACCCGCCGGTACAAAGAAGAGTCGAGACTTCCACCGTCGCCCTCGACGAAAAGCACAGGGCGGCGGCTGCCGATGATGGTGGCGACTACATCGTCGGGTATCTCGGCGTTTTCCGGGACGAGCTCAATGTCCCACGCCTCGCTGGGCTCCTTCCGATAACTTCGAAGGGCGTACTTTGTAGCTGCATGTCTGGACCCGGCAAACTCCACGTCGTGTGTGATATAAAGAAATGCACAATCGGCGCGCGCGGACTCGATCTCGTCCCACAGTTTCGCGAGGATGGACTTGTTGATGTGCAACTCGGGTTCGTCAAAGATCAGGAGTGTGTCGGGCTTAGCGAGCAGCGCCTGACCAATTAGATAGAAGATGACGCGTTCCCCGTCGCTCATGTCCGAGGCGGAATACGTAGTCCCATCGGCAGTCTTCGTCTTGATATTGCCTCCGAGGACGACGAGTTCACGGTGGGGGAGCACTCTTTCCCAGATCGCTTTTAGCTTATCGATCTTCGTGGCCGGGGGGACTAGCGGGTTGCCCGGAGCAGCCACTGCCTGGGTACGAAATGTAACTGAGACGTCGTTGTTCTCGGCGTACAATGCCGCGAGGACATGATCGAAATCCTGCAGCAGAACGGTCTCTGGCTTCTGACTCCAGCGGACCACCTCTTTAGCTTGCGGCGTAGCGGTGTCCCGACCAAACCGAAGACGGTTTTCCGCTATCTCAAGGTTAGGAGGTACTACGTTTGGATTGAGCATTAATGATCTGTGGGCTGCGATCCGGTGCGTCTCAAGGGAACCGGTCTTCATAAAGTGCCGTTCGAAATGAACGCCCAGACGTGTCTTACCCGCTCCGTTGGCCCCGATGAAAACAACGCTCGACCCGCCTTTTATGGGAATATCGATCGAACCACTCGGCGTCACAACGGAAACGGTTGTGTCAATCGGCATGCGTATCCCCAATTTCGTCGAACTTAATATGATGGGACGAGTGTGTCTGAGCCTTCGAATGCCTTGGGCCGCCGATATTTCTCAGCAGCGCTCCGTTTCCGTTGGTCACTTGGCCGTATCTTTTGACTGACGGTAGCTTGGAACAACGAGGAGCTTTCCCCCTACAACCGCGGCAGAGTAACCCCGCGCTGGCCCATGTATTTGCCCGCACGGTCCTTGTAACTGACCTCGCAGCGTTCGTTGCCTTGCAGGAACAGGAACTGGCACGCGCCTTCGTTGGCGTAGATCTTGGCAGGCAGCGGGGTGGTGTTGGAAAACTCCAGCGTCACATGGCCTTCCCAGCCCGGCTCCAGCGGGGTGACGTTCACGATGATCCCGCAGCGCGCATAGGTGCTCTTGCCAAGGCAGATGACCAGCACGTCGTCGGGCACGCGAAAATATTCGACCGTGCGGGCGAGCGCGAAGGAATTGGGCGGGATGATGCACACGTCGGTCTGCCGGTCGACCAAGCTGTTCGCGTCGAATGCCTTGGGGTCGACGGTCGCCGAATTGACGTTGGTGAAGATCTTGAATTCGTCCGCCACGCGCGCATCGTAGCCGTAGCTCGACAATCCGTAGGAGATGCAGCCGTCGCGCCGCTGCGCCTCCTCGAACGGCTCGATCATGCCGTGTTGCTGCGCCTGTTCGCGAATCCAGCGGTCCGATTGAATGGCCATGCCATGCGTGATGTGGAACGCGTGCGCATAGCGCAAGGGCAGGGCGGCAGATTATCCGCCGCCCCGGCACTTCGTCGGGTGTGGCTCAGAGGCTGGCGAGCAGGCTCGCGTTGCCGCCGGCTGCGGTCGTATCCACCGTCACCACGCGTTCCGTGGCGAAGCGGGCGACGTAGTGCGGGCCGCCCGCCTTCGGGCCGGTGCCGGACATGCCTTCGCCGCCGAAGGGCTGGCTTTCCACCACCGCGCCGATCTGGTTGCGGTTGACGTAGAAATTGCCGACCTTGATCTTGGATTCCACCAGTCGGCGCGTTTCCTCCACGCGGCTGTGCAGGCCACAGGTAAGGCCGAACCCGACCGCGTTGATATCGTCCACCACCTTGCCAAGATCCTTGCCCTTGAATTTGGCGACATGGAGCACTGGGCCGAAATTCTCGCGCTGCAGATGGCCTATGCCTTCGATCTCGATGATGGTCGGCAGAACGAAGCTGCCGCGCGCGAAGGAGGGATCGTCTTCCGCGCGCCAGATCGTGCGGCCGATGGTGGCCGAGCGCGCGACATGGCGTTCCAGCGCGGCCTGCGCGTCATGGTCGATCACCGGACCGACATCGGTCGCGAAGTCGGTCGGGTCGCCCACCACCAGCGCCTGGAACGCGCCGCGGATCATGGTGAGCATTTCGTCGTAGACGTCTTCCTGGATGTACAGCACGCGCTGCGCGGAGCAGCGTTGCCCGGCGCTCTGAAAGGCGCTGGCCACAACGTCGCGCGCCACCTGTTCGGGCAGTGCGGTGCTGTCGATGATCATCGCGTTCTGGCCGCCGGTTTCGGCGATCAGCGTGGCGATCGGGCCTTCGCGCGCGGCGAGGGAGCGGTTGATCGCCTGCGCGGTGGGGTTGCTGCCGGTGAAGGATACGCCGGCAATGCGCGGATCGCTGGTGATCAGCTGGCCGACCTCGCCCGCGCCGGGCAGCAGCTGGAAAACGTCCTTCGGAATGCCGGCGGAATGGCACAGCTTCACCGCCAGCGCGGCGATCAGCGGGGTCTGTTCGGCGGGCTTGGCGACCACCGTGTTGCCTGCCGCGAGTGCAGCGGCGGCGGGGCCGGTGAAGATCGCCAGCGGGAAGTTCCACGGGCTGATCGTGGCGAACACGCCGCGCCCTGCGAGCTTCAGGTAATTGTGCTCCCCCGTCGGGCCGGGCAGCTGCGTCGGCTCGGTGAACAGGCGCCGCGCTTCCACTGCGTAATAGCGCAGGAAATCGACTGCCTCGCGGATTTCGAGCACCGAATCGACCAGCGTCTTGCCCGCTTCCAGCTGGCACAGCGAGAGGATCTCGTCGGTATGCGCTTCGAACGCGTCGGCCGCCGCTTCCAGCAACTGAGCGCGCTTTTCACCGCCCAGCGCATTCCAGCCCGGCTGGGCTGCCTCTGCGCGCGAGATCGCATCCTCGACCTCTTCCTGGCTGGCATCGCGGCGCGTGCCGATGCGCATGCCGTGGTCGAAGGGCGCGGTGATGGGGGCGATTTCGCCGGGTATGGCCGCCTTGAAGGTCGGCGCGGCTTCCCACTGCCGCCCGCGCAGCTCGTCGAGCCGCCTGAGCAGGGGTTCGCGCACGAGCGGATCGGCCAGGTCGATGCCCGCGCTGTTCACGCGGCCGGGGAAGATATCCTTCGGCAGCGGGATCGCGGGATTGCGGCGCGGCTCCAGCGCGGCCAGTTCGGCCACCGGGTCGGCCGCAAGCTCTTCGGCCGACAGGTCGGTATCGGCCATGCGGTTGACGAAGGAGCTGTTGGCCCCGTTTTCCAGCAGGCGGCGGACGAGATAGGCCAGCAAGTCCTTGTGCCCGCCCACCGGCGCGTAGATGCGCACGGGCGTCTTGTTGTTGCCCTCTGCCTTGGCGAGCGCAGCGTACAGCTCCTCGCCCATGCCATGCAGCCGCTGGAATTCGAACTCGGTGCTATCCTTCGCCCGCTGCTTGATCGCGGCGATGGTGTAGGCGTTGTGCGTCGCGAACGCGCCGTAGATCCGCTCCGGCGCGCCGAGCAGCACATCGGCGCAGGCCATGAAGGAAACGTCGGTCGAAACCTTGCGGGTGAACACGGGGAAATCGCTGAGCCCGGCGACCTGCGCTACCTTGATCTCGGTATCCCAGTAGGCGCCCTTGACCAGCCGCACCATGAACTTGCGGTCGTATTTTTGCGCCAGGTCGATGACCCAGCGGCACAGCGGCACGGCGCGTTTCTGGTATGCCTGGATAGCCATGCCGAAGCCGACCCAGCGCGAGCCGTCGGGCCGCACGAACAGCGAATCGTCCGCCGCCATCGCTTCGATGATGTCGAGCGAGGGCTCCAGCCGGTCGGCCTCCTCGGCGTCGATGGTGAAGTGGATGTTCGCATCGCGGCACCGCCGCGCCAGATCGTTGAGGATCGGCACCAGTGCGGCGGCGGCCTTTTCGGCGTGGAAGATGTCGAATTTTGGGTAGAGCGCGGTCAGCTTTACCGAGATGCCGGGGCTGCCCGAGATCGTGCCGTCGCTTTCATCGCGCAGCCGCTCGATCGCGGAGATGTAGGCCAGGCGGTAGCGTTCGGCATCGGCGAAGGTCATCGCCGCTTCGCCCAGCATGTCGAAACTGTGGGTCAGGCCCTTCGCGCGCTCGGGCGCGGCGCGCTTCAACGCTTCGGCAATGGTGCGGCCGAAGACGAACTGGCCGCCAAGGATACGCATCGCCTGGAAGGTCGCGTTGCGGATCACCGGCTCGCCCAGCCGGTTCATCGCCCCGCGCAGGGTGCGGCCCATGCCCTTCTGCTTCTCTTCCGGCCGTTCGAGCACTTCGCCCGTCAGCATCAGCGAGTAGGTGGCGGCATTGACGAAGGTGGAACTCGATTCGCCAAGGTGTTCGCGCCAGTCGATTTCGCCGATCTTGTCGCGAATCAGGGCATCGGCGGTGCGCGCATCGGGCACCCGCAGCAGCGCCTCGGCGAGGCACATCAGGGCGATGCCTTCTTCGGTATTGAGCCCGTACTGATGCAGGAAGGCATCGATCCCGCTCACTTCGCGGGCGCGTGCGTCGCGGATCAGCGAGACGGCGCGGGCATGGATTTCCGCATGATCGCGCGAGAAATTCTGCGTTTCTCGCAGCCGCTCTTCGACGCATGCTTCCTCTTCCTGACGAAAGGCGGCGCGGACGGCGCTGCGATCCAGAGGATCGGCGCTGGCCATCGGGGCGTGGTCGGCGGGCGGATTGCTTGTCATCATGTCCATACTTGCAACGCGAGGTGGACCCGCGCGGGCCGCACTTCAAGCTTTGTGGTGTGCCAGTGTTTTCGAACCACCCTCGATCATGCCGGTTCCGAGGGTCGACGAAGGTCGCACAAGCGACTAGCGCGGGGTATCAGGGCCCTGGGTGGGGCATGCGCGGCGAGGAGGGCTTATGACACTGGAGGAGGAACTGGAGAGGTTCCCGCTGACCGGCAGGTTCCTGTTCGGCCGCCTGCGCGAAACGCTGTCCCTCGAAGAGCGCGCGGCTATCGAGGCGCTGCCCGAAGAAATCGCAACCTTCGAAAACAGCGTGCGTGTGGTCGAAGCGGGCACGGTTTCGGATCGCAGCACCCTGCTGATCGAAGGGTTCATGATGCGCGGGCTGGACCACATGGACCGACCCGGGGAACAGCGATCCGCGCTGAGCCTGCATGTGCCCGGCGACTTCGTTGACCTGCACTGCTTCGCGCTGAAGCGGCTGGACCACAATGTCGATACCGTCGGCCCCGCGAGGCTCGCATTCGTGCCGCACACCAAGCTGCAGGATGTGCTCGCCACGATGCCGCATCTCGGACGGCTGCTGTGGTCGTCCACACTCCTCGACGCGGCGATGCATCGGCAATGGATCATGAAGCTCGAACAGCTGACCACGCCGCGCCGGATCGCGCATATCTTCGCCGAGATTTGGCGCAGGCTGGACATGGTCGGGCTGGCCGGGCCGGACGGGTTCGATACCCCGCTGACGCAGGCCGATCTGGCGGACATGAGCGGATCGACCGCGGTCCACGCCAACCGCGCATTGCGCGAATTGCGCGAGAAGGGTGTGGCCGAGTTTCGCCGGGGGCGGGTCATCGCGAGCGACCGTGCGGCGCTGGAAGATTACGCGGACTTTTCCGCCGACTATCTATACGGTGAAGGGCAACTGGCGATCGAAGCGAAACACTACGCGATCTGAGCCGCGCCAGCACAATCTGTTGCGAAAATTGGAAGGCGCAATACAGAGTTCCGGCTAAACCGGTGCCGCGAGGGCGCCATGAAGGTTTTGTTGCGCAGGATTTTACAGAGGTTTCACAACCTAATGCCCCGAAGCTAACATGCATCAGTAGACGTTGCGCGAGGCGGTTGGGTATCGGCTTCGTCACAGAGATAGAACAGGGCAATGGGCGGAAAGACGGGGGCGATGGAATTTCCGAATACCGGCGATTTTCTCGCTGGGCGACTTCGCGACAAGCTTGATCGGGACGATCTCGAATTCATCGAGACCCTCGTGACGGAGGAACGCGCGGTCGGCACCGGCGATGTCCTGCTTTCCCGCGGGGAGGTGGCCGACACCAGCGCGATCCTGATTTCCGGTTACATGTTTCGCACCATCGAGAGCGGAAATCGCCGCTTTATCGTGGGTGTCCATGTGCCGGGCGACTTCGTCGATCTGCATGCCTTTGCGCTCAAGCGGCTGGATCATAACGTGGTCGCAGCCGGCCCGGTGACCTACGGCGTGGCGCCCCATGCCCGATTGCGCCAGGCGCTGGAACAGAGGCCGCGCGTGGCGCGCGCGCTGTGGTTTGCCACGCTGCTCGACGCGGCGATCCATCGCAAGTGGATCCAGATGCTCGAACAGCTCGATGCGCCGCGCCGGATCGCACATATCTATTGCGAGCTGCACCGCCGGTTCGAACTGATCGGGCAGGTCAATGCGCGCTCGCTCCGCACGCCGTTTACGCAGATCGACCTCGCCGACATGTGCGGGGTCAGCGCGATCCATGCCAATCGGGCGGTGGGCAAGCTGCGCGAGCTGGGGCTGGCGGAAATCCGCCGCGGCGATCTGTATACCTCGGATTGGGCGGCGCTGTATGAATACGCCCAGTTCAACCCGGACTATCTCTACGGCGACGGCCCGCTGCGGTTCGATCAGGACTGGCTGTAACCGGTTCGGCTAGCCGATAGCCGCGTCGTCGCCACCGGTCGTGGCGGCGGCCTGCGTTTCCTCGCCGATGGTCATCCCGGCGAATGCGCCGCCTTCCACTGCGATTCGGATAGCCTGCGCGCTGTTCGCAACGCCCAGCCGGGCGAGGATCGCGGCGCGATATTTCTCCACCGTGCGCGGACTGATGTCGAGCTGCTTGGCGATCGCCTTGTTGGTCCCGTGCGAGATCAGGCTCACCAGCACCTCGCGTTCGCGCGCGGTCAGCCCACCAAGCAGCGAACGCGCGTGGGCAAACCGGCGCTTTTGCTCCAGCTCGCCGCGCGCGACCCCATCGACCTCGCTTCCCAGGCGGTCGACCGTGAACGGCCATGAAAGGTAGCTGACTGCGCCCGCCTGCATTGTGGCCACGACCTCGTCCAGTTCGGGCTGCTCGCGATAGGCGATCACGGGCACCAGCCGGGGATTGTCGCGCATCTGCTCGCACAGGCGGCGTGCTGCGCCGTCCTGGTCGAAAATCAGCGCGGTTCCGGCGGCGCTGCCGAAGGCGAGGAATTCCTCGGCCGTCTCGAACGGTTCGGCATGGCGCTGGCCCTGCAACAGCACGCGGCAGACCTCGGCCCGCCGGTCGGGCTGCGAATCGATCACGAAGATGTTGCTCATCCTAGCCCCGTTGCCCCGCCCGAAGCCCGAAAGGTGTCTGCAAAATATGCAGAAAAACCAATCACTTCAAGCTCTTGAAGGCCCCGATTGTCCAAGACGGGAGGGGGTTTTGTCAATCCGCGAGGGTGCGTCATGCCCCCTTTTCGCGGCTGGCGGCGCGGCGGGGCGTTCGCTCAGGCCGAAGCCGGGCGTACGGCCTGCAGCGCGGCCTTGATGTCCATCACATCGGTGCGCAGCGCCTCGATCGCTGCCACCTGCGTCTGACTGATCGATCCGAGCAGCAGGCGGCGTGAACCTTCGTAGAAATCGAGCAGGCTGCTGGCGAGGTCGGATTCGCGGTCCACGCCCATCTCCAGCGCGGTGAGGATGGCGATGCCGCGTGTGATCGCCTCGCTCCGCCCGGCACGGTTGCCGCGCATATCGGCCTGCCGCAGCATTCCCAGCGTCAGCGCCAGTTCGTCGAGGCAGTAGACCACGATATCCTGCGACGTCCCGCCTTGGACCCGGGCGTCGAAATTGCTCTGCTGGTAGGCGGCTCGGGGTTCGTTCAATGCAAGCATGATCAGTTCCGCTGGGCGTTCCAGACATCGATCTGCGATTGCAGGAACGACAGGGTCGATTGCGATGCCGAGACCCGCGAGTCCGACTTGGCGAAGCGCGCCACCATCGATGCGCGCAGGGCCTCCTGCTTCTCGGACAGTTCGGCGAGGTCTTCCTGCGTGGCCTTCGACAGGTCGGTGTACCGCGTGACGGACCCTGCGAGCGATCCGGGATCGGTGCTGATCGCGTTGTTGCGCGCGATCTTGTCGAACGTGGCGAAGATTCCGTTGATGCCGGGGGTGAACATGGCGGCGACCGCTTCGGGATCGCTGGTCAACGCCTGTTCGAGCCGTGCGGAATCGAGCCGGAAGGTGCCGTCGCGCTGGATCGCAAGGCCGAGCTCGGCGAGCGTGCGCGGTGTTCCGTCCGGCGCGTTCGGCATGATGATCTTGCTGCCCAGCGCGGAGAATTCGCGCCGCAGTGCCCGCGCGCCGAAGTCGCGCGCCAGATCGCCGGTCAGCGGATCGGTTGCGCTGTTCAGCTCGGCAGCGATTTCGTTGAGCGCGCCCACTATATCGTTCATCGCGCTGGTCACAGCCGCCTTGGGATTGCCGAAACCGATTTGCGTCGGCGCGCCCGCATTGGTCGCGGTCAGTTCCAGCGACAGACCGGGTGCGGCACCATCGATCGTGTTGCTGGCGCTGGTGCGCGCGAGCCCGTCCAGCGTGTAGGCGGCATCGCCCGACGCGCCGATCAGCCGGGCGGGGTCGCCCCCCGGTGCCCACGCGAGATTGGCGAGGCCGGGGTCCGAAGCGTCCTCGGTCGCTTCGAGCACGAAGCCGTTCTGCAATCCCTGCTCGCCCTTCATCACGAGCTGTGCACCCGCGGTGGTCTGCGAAACATAGGCCGTGACGCCAGCGTTCTTCGCGTTGATGGCGCGTGCGACGTCGTCCAGCGTTGCGCCGGCGGCCACATCGACCACCACCGCCGCTTTCGAACCGTCGGCGGTGAAGGCGCCGGTGCTGGTCTCGCCGAAACGGATCGTCAGCTGGCCCGAGCCGACCGTGTCGGTGGATGCGGTATAGGCTGGCCCGGCCAGCGTCTGCGCCTTGGCGAGGCGGGTGACTTCGAGCGAATAGGTGCCCTTGCCCGATGTACCGATCGGGGCGGAAACCCTGGCGACGCTCGCATTGGCGATGGTCGGCTGGGCGGACAGATCGCCGTTGCGCACCCGGTCGCCCAGCGATCCGGCAAAGGTGGACAGCATGTTGCGCAAGGTCGAGGCGAGCGAGATCTGCCGTTCGAGCACCTCGGACCTGTTTTCGAGCCGCTGTTGTTTTGGCTCGAACTGCGCGCGCGCAAGGTCTTCGGCCAGGCCGACCATGTCGATACCGCTGCCGACGCCCAGGCGGCTGGCAATCGAAGTGGGGGAGGTGCTGCTCGTTTCCATCACAGCCTAGAACGGCGGGCGCGGCGGGAAATTAACAGCCGAACCGCTTATTTCGACAGCCGTCCTTCGGCATCGAAGCGCACGGCCACCGGCACCTCGATGGCAGGCAGCGGCGGCAGCTCGCCGCGCTTGAGCGACAGGACATAGGCCAGCACGGCGGCGATCGCGCCATACAGGTCTTCGCAGATGACCTGCCGTTCGCGGCTGGTGAAATAGACCGAGCGGGCCAGCTGCGGATATTCGAGCGTGGGCAGGCCGTATTCGCGCGCCAACTCCTTCATCGCCAGCGCCTTGTCTCCGCGCCCCTTGGCCAGCACGATCGGTGCGGCGGCCTTTTCGGGATCGTAGGTCAGCGCGACCGCAAAGTGCGTCGGGTTGGTGATGACGAACTGCGCCTCGCGCATGGCACCCGCGACGGAACCGGCGGCGATATCGCGCTGGCGCTGGCGGCGCGCGCCCTTGGCCTCGGGCGAGCCTTCGGCCTCCTTGTTCTCGTCCTTCATTTCCTGGTGGCTCATCTTGAGCTTCTTGTTCCGGCGGACCCACTGGATCGGCAGGTCGACCGCCGCGATCACCAGCAGGCCGCCGCAAAGCGCGACGAACAGCGAGATGATCGAAGACCACGCAACGGTCAGCTGCGCGGCCAGATTGCCGCGGCCAAGGCCCAGCAGGCTTTCGTAGGATGCGTACCACCACAGCCCGGCGATGCCGCCCAGCAGGATGACCTTGAGGATGCCCTTGCCCATCTCGATCAGCCCATTGGGGCCGAACATCCGCTTCAGCCCCGACATCGGGTTGATGCGGGTGTGCTTGAATTCCAGGTTCTTGGCCACGAACCGCCCGCGTCCGAACGCCAGCTGGCTGGCCAGCGTCACCGCGATCACCGGCAGCGCGAGCGCAAGGATCGGCGGCAGCGTGGCGGCCAGCCCCTGCATCATCAGCCGGCCGGGCCGGAAATCGACCAGTTCGCCCTGATCGAACTGAAAGCTTTCGCGCAGCAGGCTGGAAATATCGCCCAGCAGCCAAGGCCCGCCAAACGCCAGCCATGCCGCGCCCACCAGCATCACCACCGCCGTGCCCAGGTCCTTGGACCGCAGGACGTCGCCCTTGTTGGCGGCATCGCGCAGACGCTTCTCTGTTGGCGCATAGGTCTTTTCGCCGGGGGTCTCACTCATTGCGACATCACGCTTTCGACCTGGTTCAGCGCCACATCGACCAGATCGTTGAACTGGTCGTAGATCAGCGGCGCGGTGATGATCAGCGCGGCAATGCCCGCCAGCACGCCTGCCGGAAGGCCGAGCGCGAACAGGTTGAGCGACGGCGCCGAACGGCTGAGGATGCCGGTCACGATCTGCACCAGCAGCAGGATCAGCGTGACGGGCAGGGCAATGCGCAGCGCGGTCTCGAACAGCGCGCTGCCGAACCCGGCTATCGCCTCGAACCGCTCAGGCCCGATCCATGTCTGGCCCGGCGGAAAGGCGCGGTAGCTTTCGCTCACCAGTGCCAGCCAGTGCAGATGCGCGTTGGTGGCGAGGAAGATCAGCGTCAGCACGATGATGAAATACTGGCCGAAGGCGGTGGTGTTGCCGCCGCCATTGGGATCGCTGGTCATCGCCATGCTCATCCCCATGCTGCCGCCGATGACCTCTGCGGCCACGGTGGGTGCGGCGAAGGCAAGCTGCAGCACGAAGCCGAGCATCAGGCCGATCAGCGCCTCGCCGGCGAGCGCGAGCATCCCGTCAAGCGTCAGCAGCGCGGGGGGCGTGGCAATGTCGGGCAGCCAGATCGAGATGAAGATCGCCATCGCGCCGGTAAAGGAAACGCGCACGATCACGGGAACGTTGGAGGCGCCGAAGAACGGTGCGGCAAGCAGCGCGGCACCCACGCGGGTCATCAGGAAGACGACCCGCCACAGGTCGGCTTCCAGCCCTCCCAGACCCGTGTCGAGCGCGATCATGGCCCGCTCAGTGCCCGATCTGCGAAATCTCGACGAAGATGTCCTGCGTGAAGTCGGTCACCAGCGCCATCATCGAGGCACCCAGCACCACCAGCACGAAGGCGACCGCGCCCAGTTTGGGGACGAAGGTGAGCGTCTGTTCGTTCACCGAGGTCGCGGCCTGGATCAGGCCGATCACGAGGCCCAGCGCCAGCGCGGATAGCAGGATCGGCGCGGCCACCAGCGCGGTGGTCCACAGCATGCGGTCCACCATCGAAAGCAGGAGAGACATTTCATCCATCGGTCAGATCACATGAAGCTTGAGGCAAGGGAGCCCATCAGCAGCGCCCACCCGTCGACCAGGACGAACAGCAACAGCTTGAAGGGAAGCGAGACGAGCATCGGGCTCATCATCATCATGCCGAGGCTCATCAGGACTGACGAGACGACGAGATCGATGACGAGGAAGGGCAGGAACAGCATGAAGCCGATCTGGAATGCGGTCTTGAGCTCGCTGGTGACGAAGGCGGGCAGCAGGATCGAGAAAGGAACGTCCTGCGGGCTGGCGAACTTGGGCGCATCGGCAATGTCGGCGAACATCTGAAGATCGTTTTCGCGCGTCTGCTTGATCATGAATTTGTGAAACTCGCCGCCTGCCCGCTCGATCGCGACCTCGGCGTTGATCTGGCCGCCCGAATAGGGTTCGATCGCGGCGCTGTTCACGCGTTCGAGCGTGGGCGCCATGATGAACAGCGAAAGGAACAGCGAAATCCCGATCAGCACCTGGTTGGGCGGCGACTGCTGCAGGCCCAGCGCCTGGCGCAGGATGGCCAGTACCACGATGATCCGGGTGAAGCTGGTCATCATGAGCAGCAAGGCCGGCAGGATCGTCAGCAGCCCCATGATGAGGAGGAGCTGGAGCGACAGGCTCAGCGGTTCGCCGCCGGCGCCGCCCAGTTCGCCAAAGGCGCGGTCCAGCGCGCCGGCAGCGGCGCTGTCGGTCGGCATCGCGCCCGCAGCGGACGTCGCGGCGGCGGCTGCGGTGGTGTAGGCGAAAGCGCCAAGCACGGCGCAAAGCCTGGCGATACGGGCGATCATGCGGCGATATCCGTCATATCGGTATCGGACCCGGCAAGCATCGGTGCGTCGGACGCGGGCCGCGCACGGGCGGGCGCTTCGGCGAGGCGGGTCAGCCCGGCCTTGGAGGTCGAGACGAGGATTTCCTTGCCGTGGAACTCGATCACCGCGAGCCGCAGCGTGGGCGACAGCATGGTGGTCTCGACGATGCGCACGGCCTTGTCGCCGCCGCCGTTCGGTCCGCCCAGCTGGCCCTGCATCCGCTTGGCCAGCTTCAGGCTACCCCAGATCATGCCACCGATCAGCGGCAGCAGTATCAGCAGTTTGAGGATGTAGAGCAGCATCAGATCTGCTCCACCGTGGGCGGCGGAGCGCGCCGGTCTTCCACCGGGGGCTGGCCGCTGCCCTGCGGCATGGCCTGCGGCGCGGCCATCGGCGCGCTGGCAGGTGCCCCTGCGCCAACCAGTTCGAGGATGCGGATCGCGAAACGATTGCCCTGCGCCACCACTTCGCCGCGTGCGATCAGGCGGCCATTGACCATGATGTCGAGCGGTTCGTCGGTCAGCCGGTCGAGTTCGACCACGCTGTTTTCGCCGAGCGAGAGGATATCGCGCAGGGGCAGGTTCTTGCGCCCCAGCTCCACCGTCAGGCGGACGTCGATTTCCTGGATGAGGCCGTAGCCATCGAATGGCATGGTCATGTCTTACCTGTCCTTCGAAAACGAGGTGTGATGGATTTCCAGCGCGACGCGATCGTCGAGCGCGCCCACGGCGCCGTAGGCGATGATGATCTGGGCGATCGAAAGGGGCACGCTGCGGTGGATCGGCACGGGCAGCAGGGTGCCGACCTGCAGCGAAACGATGCGGTGCAGCGGGATCGTCATGTCGACCAGCGTCGCGGTGGTCCGCAGCTCTACCTGCGCCAGCGCGCTGTCTTCGATGCCGATTTCGCCAAGGGTGCGGCGGACCTGCTGGCCCGTGGGCGTTTCGCCCGCGAACTGCACGAAGGTGGTTTCGCAGGTGGCGAAGGTGATCGTCAGGGCCGGAATACCGGGCCGGGTGACGGCGATCGTGGCGAGATGCACATTGGCGCGCGCGCTCGCAGGCACGATTTCGCCGAGGTCGCTGCCACGCTCCGCCGCGCCAAGGTCGCCCCGGCCGCACGCTTCGCCACATGCAGCCATCAGCTCCGCTTCGATCTGGCGCGCGAAGCGGTTTGCCGAGGCGGGCAGCACGGCGGCATCCGCCGGGCCTTCGCCGTCGCCACCCAGCATCCGTTCGAACTCGCCGATCAGCGCGCTCACCTTCGTGCTGGCCATCAGGCCAAGGCCCTTGCCCGGCAGGGCGAAGCGGGCGTGATGCATTTTTGCACCCAGCGTTTCGGCCAGCTCGCCCGCCGTGCATTTCGTGCATTCGACCAACTCGACTTCTAGCTTGCGGGCATCGAACAGCGTGGCGAGGCGCGGCTGCAATGCGCGCGCCAGCCGCGTGGCGAAGCGCGCGAAGTCACCCGCGACATCCGCAGTCTCAAGCGAGTTCGCCAGCAACTGCTCGCAGTGCTGCGCGGCTCGGCCGGTGCCGACGGGGGCGCTGCCTTCGATCATTGGATGATGAGCGACCGGAAATAGACGTTGTCGATTCCGCCGAAGCCCTCGTGCGAGATCAGCTCTTCGTTGATCGCCTTGGTCAGCCGCTTTTGCAGCTTCAGCTTGCCCTCGGCGGTGGCGACGTCGCCGATGTCGGTCGAGGCAAGCTCAACCAGAATGCGCGAACGGATCGCCAGTTCGTGATCCGCCATCCACATCAGCACGCGGCCATCCTTGTGGGTCGATGCAGCCAGGCTGACCTGGATCAGGCTGGCGCCGTCGGCGAGGTTGGAGGTGAACTCTTCGTGGAATTCGTAATAGGCCGTGCGGTACTTGCTGCCGCCCGAACCGTGGACGGACTTGCCGCCGCCTTCCTTGTCGTGTTCGCCTTTGACCGCGTAGGGGTCTTCCTCGCCCTTCAGGACGTATTCCGGCCCCTTGTCTTCCTTTTCTTCGTGCTCGCCGCCGCCGATCATGCCGGTGGCGAACGCGGCATAGGTGCCGCCGCCGCCCGCGCCCAGCAGCACGACGCCGATCATCAGCATCTTGATGAAGCCGCCCTTCTTCTTCTTGGGCGCATCGTCGGTGGTTTCAGCGTCTTTGCTCATGGTTAATCCCGTCTATGTCGTGATGGTTAATCAGGCGTAAATTCCGCCGTCGGATTTCGGATCGTGACGGTTGCCGCCACGCTGCGTGCCACCCTGTCCGCCGTTATCGCGTGCGTTGCCGCGCCCCTGATCCTGCCGGTCGGACCGGGCATCGCCCGCCATTGCAGACTGGCGTGCGTCGCCGCCCCCGCCATGCGCGGAGCTGGCGAGCTGGCTGTGCAGCGTCTGGGCGGGAGCCTGCGCATCGGCGGCGCGCAGTTGCGGCCGGTCTGCCGCGAGCGCGGCGGCGAGCGAGCGTTGCGTATCGCTGTCCTGCGCGGCGACTTCGACGTCGAGCGTGCGCCCGGTGGTCTCGAACGTCAGCGACAGGTTGCCCAGTTCCTTGTGCGCCACCGCGATGGTGGCCGACGCGCTGCCCACGCTGTCGCGCGCGGCTGCGATCCGGTCGACCAGCGCGGCCAGTTCGGGGAAGTGGGGCTGGGCGGTCGGCTGCACCGCGGCGGTGAGCGGTACGGTGCCTGCGCCGGGCATGTGCAGCGGCGCGACGACGCCCGGGGCGCTGGAAAGCGAAGCGCCTGCCTGCGTCAGCGAGGGCGCGGGCTCGGGCGCGGCCATCGGCCTTTCGGCGGCGCGTACCTGCAATTGCAGACCCGCCTGCGCCGCTTCGGGCTGGGCCCTGCCAGCGGCCGGCAGCGAAGCCTGCAGCTGCGATTGAATCTGCGGGGCGTTTGCCTGGCGCGTGCCCGCTTCGCCTTCTGCCTGACCACGCGACTGGCCGCGTGCGGCATTCTCTGCGCCGGACGGGTCGCCGCCTGCCAGCTGGCCGGATTCGCCGGGCTGGATCGCATTGGCGAGCGCGGCGTGCGGTGTGGCGGACGGGGCCGCGATGTTTGGAGCGGAGACGGGCCGGGCAGCCAGGTCGCTGCGGGTTGCAACCTGCGCGACCGCTGCGGAGCTCGCGACGATGGCGCCGGGACCCTGCGCGATCGAGCCGATCTGGGGCAGCCGGGTCGGGGCGAGGGCGCGGGCTTCGGCAGGGCCCTTCGTGTCGAGCAGCGTCTCCAGCCGCGCCGGGTCGGCAGGCTTGCCGACCGCTGCGGGCGTTGCCCCGGCATCGAGCTTCGCGTCGGTCTTCGCATCGGCCCTTCCATCGGCCGGAGCGACGGCCGGTGCATCAGGGGCAGCGACCCGACCGGGCGTGCCGGGCAGTGCCGGTGCGGCAAGTTCGGGCCGGGGAGACGGCAAAACCTTGCCGCTTGCCGGTCTCTCGGTCGTCAATTCCGGTGCCTCGGTAGCGGGATGAGCGGGGGCCGGAGCACTCGCCGCAGGCGCTGCAGCGGCGGTCGCGGCCATGCCTGCGACTGCTTCTGCACGTGCACCCAGGCCGGGGAGGACGGGCAGATCGGCGGGCTCGCCCACGAGTGCGTTCGCGCCTTCGCCCGGCTCCTCGCCTTCAATCTGGGGGGTAATCTCGGGCGCGATCTCGCCATCGCCGGGCGCATCGGGGCCAGCCTTGCCCGCCTTGGAAAGAATCTCGGCAAACGCCGCGGGTACGGTTCGTCCTGCTTCGAACGGGGGCAGGCCTTCCAGCGGGAGGCCCGCCGGTGCAGGTGTCTTGGCGAAATGTGCGGTGAGCGAAAGTGCTGTCATAGTGGCCCCGTCGGTTGATCGACACCATCTATTCAAGATGCGTGCCAACTACCGCCGGGGGCCGCGTAACCGCCTATCGAGACGCGAGTTTCTGCCGCAGCGTAGCCGCCGCGTCGCGGTAGTCCTCCTCCGCCCGGCGGCGCCGACGCTCGGTCTGGGCGAGGGCCGCCATCGAGGCTTCGGACTGACTGCGCGCTTCCTGTGCATGGCGCTCCGCAGTGTGGCTCAGATCGCGCAGGTGGCTGCTCATCGCGCCTGAGCGGCGCAGGCTCTGCGCATCGGTCGCACCGGTGGCTCCGGCATAGTGCGCGGCGAGCGCCCGGGTCTTGGCGGACACCGCATCCAGCCGGGCACGCTGCGCCTCCGCATCGGCGGCGGCGAGCGCGGACTGGCGCTGTTCGACCGTGCGGACACGCTCGATCAGGTGGGTCCGTTTCAGCCGTCGCTGCTCAGCCGTCATCGCTCATCAATTCCTGCAACTGGCCGACCGCTTCGAACAGCGGCACGCGCTCCGCCACATCCTGCCCGAGGAAGGTGGACATTGCCTCGTGCATGGCAATCGCCCGGTCGAGCGACGCGTCCTGCCCCGGGCGATAGGCGCCCATCAGCACCAGATCGCGATTTTCCTCGTAAGTGGCGTTGAGCGCGCGGAATTTCCGTGCCGCGAGAACATGCGCCGGGTGAACGATGTCGTTCATCACGCGGCTGAGCGATGCGCCCACGTCGACCGCGGGATAGCGCCCGCGCTGCGCAATGTCGCGCGACAGAACAATATGCCCGTCGAGGATCGATCGGGCGGTATCGACCACCGGATCGTTCTGGTCGTCGCCATCGGCTAGCACCGTATAGATGCCCGTAATCGCGCCACCGCTTTCGGCGGAATTGCCCGCGCGCTCGATCAGCTTGGTGATGGTGGAAAGCGCGGATGGCGGGTAGCCGCGCGCCGCACCCGGTTCGCCCAGCAACATCCCGATCTCGCGCGCGGCGTGCGCGACGCGGGTCAGGCTGTCGAGGATCAGGAGTACTTTCTTGCCCTGGCTGCGCAGTTCTTCGGCAATCGAGGTTGCCAGCAGGGCACCGCGAAGCCGCAGGTTCGCCGCGTGATCCGCTGGCACCGCGACGATGGCGGTGCGCTGGCCCGCTGGCCCGCTCATGTGCCGGTTGACGAAATCGGAAACTTCGCGCGCGCGTTCGCCGATCAGGCCGACCACGATCGCATCCGCATCCGCGCCGCCCACGATCATGTCCATCAGCACCGATTTGCCGACGCCCGAACCCGCCATGATGCCGACCCGCTGGCCGATCCCGATGGTGGTCAGCGCGTTGAGCGAACGGATGCCCGTATCGAACGGATGGGTTACGCTGGTGCGGTCGAGCGCACCCGTGCGCCAGCCGCCCGCAGGCCATTCGCGGGTTGCCGCCACCGGCCCTCCGCCGTCGATCGGCTGGCCCGACGCATCGACCGCGCGGCCGAGAAATTCCGCGCCCACGCGAACCATGCCGGGCCTGCCTTCGGGGCGCACCATCGCACCGGGACGCAGCAGCACCGTGTCGCCCAGCATCATCATGATGGTGTTGCCGTTGCGAAAGCCGATCGCCTCGGCAAGATGCTGCTGCCCGCCGCCGTGCACGATGGAGCATACGCTGCCGATCGGCACGCCGAGCCCGCTGACCTCGATCAGCCCGCCGTCGCACGCGACCACGGAGCCGAAGCGGCGGGGGGCAAGGTCGATCGACCCGCCGGAGATCCCTGCCAATGTCTCGTCGATCAGGTTCAGCATCAGTCTGTTTTCAACACTTTGCCAGTGCTTCGGCGATGGCCAGGCGCCATTGTTGCGGCCCGTCTTCCACGCCGCCGTCATCGGTATCGATGCGCAGGCTGCCGCGCTCCACCGAAGGGTCGGGGACGAGCGTCAGCGCGGGGTCGATCAGCGGCAGGACCAGCGGATGGTCGTTCGGATTCAGGCGCACGATCCGTTCGTCGGTCTTGCGCTGGAGCATCGCGGCGGCGGCTTCCACACGGCGGGCCAGCCCGTCCGTGTCTAGCGCCATCGGCAGCACCAGGTCTTCGCACAGTGCGAGCACGGTTTCGTGCAGTCGTTCGCGCAGCAGCTTGGCGCTATCTGCATCGAAGCGCGCGAAAGCGAGGGTGATCGCCTCGCGCGCGGCGTCTTCTTCCGCCCGCTGCGCGGCCATTTCGGCGAGCGCGGCCTGACGGCCATCCTCGCGCCCGCGTTCGTAGGAGTCCGCCACCGGATCGCTTTGCGGCGCGGCCGAAGGCCGCGAAAAGCCCGCGGGCGCATGCGCAGCATGATACGCGGCATTGGGCGTGAAACCGCGCCGCTCGCGCAGTTCGTTGAGCGGCAGCCTATACGTAGTCGTCATCGGCATCGCCCATGATCAGGTCGCCATCGGCGATCAGTCGCTTGGCCACCGCGATAACCTCGCGCTGGGCGGAATCGACTTCGGCCCGCTTGATCCGGCCCATCGATTCGATCTCGTCGCGCAGGCCGTCGGCGGCGCGGGTCGACATCGCGGCGTAGAAGATCTCGCGCTCGTCGGGCTCCAGCCCGCGCAGCGAGTTGATCAGCGTCTCGTTCTCGACCTCGCGCAGCAGCGTGCCGATCTGCTTGGTATCGAGCGTGAACAGGTGCTCGAACTTGAACATCTCGTGTTCCAGCTGCTGGTGTAGCGCCTTGTCGATCTTGCCGATCTTCGGCATCACTTCCTTTTCCACGCTGCGATGCGCGCGGTTGATGATCTCTGCCGCTTCCTTGATCCCGCCCATCGTCAGCGGCACCGCGCCGTGGCGTTGCTGGATCATCCCCTCGACGGTTTCTTCCAGAATCGCGATCGCCTGGCGCGACACCGGGCCCAGCCGGGCAACCCGGTGCAGCACCGGGGTGTACAGGTCGCGCGGCAGTGCCGCCAGCGTGGCGGCGGCGGTATCGGTGTCGAGCTGGAGCAGCAGCACAGCGATCGCCTGCGGATGTTCTTCGGCCAGCATTTCGGCGATCACTTCGGGATCGAGCCAGCGCAGCACCGCGAGCGTGGGCGAAGGCTCTTCCTTCTGTTCGGGCGCGACCTGCCGGATCAGGCTGTCGGCCTTCATGTCGCCCACCGCGCTGGTCAGCAGCCGCTTGACGCTGTTGACCCGCCCGTGGGCAGAGATGTTTCCATTGTCGAAGGACCGCGAAAAGCCGTTGATCGCATCGGAAATGGATTGCGGCTCGATCTCGCCCAGCGAACACATCCGGGTCGCCAGCTGCCGCAGCTCGTTGGGTTCCATCTGCGAGAGGATGCTGGTCGCGTCCTCTTCGCTCATCAGCATGATCATGATCGCGGCGCGGTCGATCCCGCCGATCGTGGTCGGTAGCGGCGTCTGTGAGGCCATATCGCTCATCGTGCAGTCCCTTCATGGGCCGGCACCGGTTCGGCGAGCATCCGGCGCAGCGCCTGCACCGCGTCTTCGGGCTGTTCGCGGGCGATCCGCTGTGCGAGCTGGATCTGTGCGTCCAGGCCTTCGCGGTCGATGATGGAGTGCGGCGGCATCAGCTGCGCCGCGCCATCTGCGCCGCCAGCGTTCGCCGCATCCTTGTCGCCCTTGCCACCCTTCTGCCGCAGCATCTTGAGGGCGGGGCGCACGCCCAGCAGCAGCACCAGCAGCACGGCCAGCAGCGCGACGACGTTGCGCACGATCATGGCGAACCAGCTGGTTTCGTAGAACGGCGGTTCGACCATTGCGACTTCGCTGAAGGGCCGCATCACGACGGTCACCTTGTCGCCGCGATCTTCCCGGGCTCCGACGGCGGCGGCCACCAGTTCCTCGATCTTCTTGATGTCGGCGGCGCTGGCGCCGGCCATCGCGTTCTTGTCGATCGCGACGGCAACCGAAACCCGCTTCACCGCGCCGGGCGTGAGGTTGGAGACCGAGACTTCGCGGCCAAGTTCGTAGGTGCGCGTTGCCGAACTGTCGCCCACGGTCTGCTCCGCGCCACCGGGCGGGGTATCCTGCGGGGCCCGCTCGGCCAGCTGCGCATCGGCCGGGGGCGTGTTGGCGGTCGCGCCGGGGATGCCCGCGGCGTTTGGCTGCGAGGTCGAGGATTGCTGGGTCGACTCGCGCCGCACCACACCGTCCTTGTCGTAGCTTTCGCGCGCCGAGGTGACCTCGTTCATGTCGAGCTCGACCTGAACCTGGCTGGAAAAGGCTTCCGGGCCGATCATCGGGCTCAGAAGCTGGTCGACCTGCGCGGTCAGCTTGCCTTCCATCTGCGATTGCAGGTCGAGCCGTTCGTTGGTTGCGCCCTCGCGCCGGTCGGTCAGCAGCTTGCCGTGCTGGTCGACCACGCGCACCGCGTCGATCGACAGGCCGGGAACCGAGCCCGCGACCAGATTGGTGATCGCGGCGACCTGGCTTGCGGCCAGCTGGCGACCCGGTGCCATGCGCACCATGATCGATGCAGACGGCGCAACCTCGTCGCGCACGAAGACCGACCGTTCGGCCTTGGCGACATGCACGCGCACCGCCTCCACCCCGTCGATTTCCTGGATCGTCAGCATCAGCTCGCGTTCCTGCGCCGCGCGCAGCCGGTCGCCCTCAAGCGTCCGGCTGGCACCCAGCGGCAGGTTTTCGAGCATCTGCGAGCCGGTTTCGGGGGCAGCGATGGAGCCATCGGCAGCCACCAGCATGCGCGCGCGGTACAAGTCGTTCTCGCTGACCGTCAGCGCGCCGGTATTGTTGTTGATTTGGTATCCGATCCCCGCCTGGTCGAGGCTGGCGACCACCGATGCGCGGCTCGCATCGTCGAGCGAGGAATAGAGCACGCGCTGCGGACCGGGGGCGAGCGTCGCCCACAGCAGCGCGGCCATGCCAAGCCCGGCAAGGCCGACGAACCACGGCAGAACCTTGCGAACCGCAGGCTGCGCGGCGAACGCGCGGGCGCGCTGGCCCGCGTTGCCGCTGCCCGAGGTGAGCGGTTCGAGGATCGATCCCTGCCCCGGAGGCGGAGCGCCCTGCGGCGCGCCAGCTGGTACCAGACCGGCCATCTATCAGACCCCCATCCGCATGATTTCCTGGTAGGCGCTGAGCAACTTGTTGCGCACCTGCAGGGTTGCTTCGAATGCGACGCCCGCTTCCTGGCGGGCGAGCATGACCTTGGCGATATCGGTTACCTCGCCGCGCTCGTACGCGGCAGTGATGTCGCCCGAACGCTGCTGCGCGGCGTTGACGCCTTCCAGCGCGCTTTGCAGCGAGTCCGCAAAGCCGCCGCCTTCGGACGCGGGCTTTGCCTCGGTCGCAGCCCCGGCCTTGTCCTGATGCAGTTCCTGCAGGACGGACGAACGGTCGATGATCTGCTGGCGCAGCTGCATCACCTGGTTGATTGCGCCGGCCCCACCGGCCCCGGATACGGGGTTCATCGTGCCGCTCCGACTGCGATGCCGGCCTCACGGAACGAGGCGAGGCGATAGCGCAGCGTGCGTTCGCTGATGCCCAGCTGGCGTGCGGCCTCGGCGCGGCGGCCGTTGCACGCATCCAGCGTTTCCATGATCGCATTCGCTTCGGACTGGCGCACGATCTTGGACAGCCTGCGGGCGCCGCTGGGCGGCACTTCGTAGATGTTCTGGTGCACCGGCGCTTCGGCCTTGGGGGCAGCGGGCTGCTCCGCGGCGACCGGACGCACGGCGGTGTCGAAGATGATATGTTCGGTCCAGATCGCGGGCTTGCCCTGTGCGAGCAGCAGCGCGCGGCGGATCACGTTTTCCAGTTCGCGGACATTGCCCGGCCACTTGTGCGCGCGCAGCACGGCGAGCGCGCTGTCGGACAGCCACGGGATCGGCTGGCCTTTGGTGTGGTGACGCAGGATCATCGCGAAGGCGAGCGGGGCGATATCGCCGATCCGCTCCGCCAGCGGGTTGAGGGTCATCGGAAAGACGTTGAGCCGGTAGAACAGGTCTTCGCGGAAACGCCCGGCGGCCACTTCGGTCGGCAGGTCGCGGTTGGCGCAGGCGATCACCCGCACATCGACCTTTACCGGCGTGGTCGCGCCGATCGGCACGACTTCGCCTTCCTGCAGCGCGCGCAGCAGCTTGGCCTGCAAGGCAAGCGGCATTTCGGCGATTTCATCGAGCAGCAGCGTGCCACCATCCGCGGCCCGGAAGAACCCTTCGCCCGATGCGTTCGCGCTGGTGAAGGCGCCCTTTTCGTGGCCGAACAGCAGTGCTTCCAGCATCGTTTCGGGGATGGCCGCGCAGTTGACCGCGACAAAAGGCTTCTCCGCCCGCGCGCTGCGCTGGTGGATGAATTGCGAGAGCACTTCCTTACCGGTGCCCGTCGGCCCGTGGATCAGCACGGGAATATCTGTCTGCGCCAGCCGGTCGGCCAGAGAGATCACCGCCAGCGAGACCGGATCGGCCGCTACTGGGCCGCCATTGGCGCACAAAAGTGCGACCAGAGCGGCGGTGGTCGCTTCGCTGGTGGAATCATTATAGCGGACCGTGCCGCCCTTGCCGGCGACTTCCAGCCCGTTGGTCTCGCCGCGTTCGAGAACGATCGTGCGGCCTTCGTGGCTGCTTTTGGGATCGCCCGCGTCGACCAGTTGCACCGGCCGGTCGAAGAACAGGGATGTTGCGATCCCCGTCAGCCTCGATGCCACTGCCTTGTGCTCGCGCTTGCAGCGCGCCGTTTCGTTAACCCCGATCATGACGACCCCGTTCCACCCTAATAGCGTCATTTGCTGAGGCACGTTTTTGCCGGTGGACGCCAAAAAGTTGGTTACTTTTAGTCGTAGTAGAATCACCACGGGTAAAAATACCCATTCGTGAATCTTTCTGCTCCCGGCCCTTAACTTCCCCCGTTCCCTGCCGGTCTGTGTCCCAGCTGCTGCGAACCGATCCTACCCACGGCAGTCAGGTATTTTTGTCAGGGAGACTACTAAGATGAGCGTTATCAACACCAATATCGGGGCGATGAAGGCTGCCAATGCGTCGGCTTCGGCCAACAAGATGCTCGGCACAGCCATGGAACGCCTTTCCTCGGGCAAGCGCATCAACTCGGCCAAGGACGACGCGGCCGGTCTTGCGATCGCCACGTCGATGACGGCCCAGATCCGGGGCTTCAACCAGGGCATCCGCAACGCCAACGACGGCATCTCGATGGCCCAGACCGCAGAAGGCGCGCTGAGCGAAGTGACCAACATGGTCCAGCGCATGCGCGAACTGGAAGTTCAGGCCGCCAACGGCACCTATTCGGCTGCCGACACGGCCAACCTGCGTTCCGAACAGAAGGCGCTGGCCGACGAAATCAATGCGGTCGTCACCAACACCAAGTTCAACGGCAAGGCGCTGTTCGATGCCACTGCTGCAACCGGCTATTCGATCCAGACTGCCGACACGAGCGTGACCCTCGCGTCGACGGACTTCGGTAACGCGGCCTCGACGCTGAACATCGTGTTCTCGCATACCTTTGCGGATGCCGCCAACACGGCGTCGCTGACCGAGTATGACGCCGCACTGGCCGAAGTTTCGAACACCCGCGCTTCGCTGGGTGCCACGCAGAACCGGCTGGAATCGACCGTCAGCAGCATGACCTCGAACGTCACCAACCTCTCCGATGCGCGTTCGCGGATCGAAGACACCGACTACTCGGCCGAAACGACCGCGCTGGCGAAGGCGCAGATCCTCAGCCAGGCTTCGGGCGCCATGCTGGCCCAGGCCAACCAGAGCCAGCAGAACGTCCTTTCGCTGCTGCGCTAAGTTCGGACTTCACTCCAACAAAGGCGGATGGCCCGTCGCTTTCGAGCGGCGGGCCATTTGCCTTTTGGCGAAAGCCTTCCGGTCAGCGGGCCGGTCGGCACGCTGCGCGGATCATGTCGCTCAGCTGGGGTCGACCCAGTAAACCGTGCCAGAGTAACTGCGCATGATCGGATCGCCCGCGAAGCTGGAAAAGCCGGTCGTGAACCGGCTGCCCGACACCACCTGCATGATCGCTCGACACGCCGCGGTATCGAACGCGCCGCTCTGCTTCGAACGGGTGATCGAACACGCGGTCGCCCTGCCTTGAGTGTCGACCGTCAGGCGGTAAGTGATTCTGGCAACAGGAGGTTCGCCCGACAGCTCGGGCATCGGCAGATCCTCTGCGGTGGGCAGGCGGCCGGCGACCAGTTCGGCCGACAGGACCCACACGACGCTGTCTTCGAACACCCCGGCGACAGGCTCGCCCGCGGCATCCGTTGCCGGCATGAACCTGCCGCGCGCCTTCGCCTGTTTGCAGGTCGCTTCGTTGAGCGTGGGATATTCGCTGGGAATGGTGATCGTACAGCTTTTCACCCGTCCATCGGGGTTCACGATCAATCGAAAGCCGACCTCGGCCTGCTCGCTCTTGCGCACGGCGCTGATGGGATAGGTGAACCAGCGGAAGGGTTTCGTGGTCGGCTCGGGCGCGGCCCGTGTTACTGCCCCGGTTTCTGCCTGCGTCTCAGGCTCTGCCGCTCCGGCCGTGCTGCCGGTCAGTGCCATTCCCGCAAGGGCCAGAACGGCCCCCGTTCTCCCCGTCATAATGCTCCCCTGCATCGTCTCGTGCTTCCACGGTTAGCGGATGGAAGCGCGCAGACCAAGGCGGCGGCACAGACCTGCCGTGCCGGTTGGGAGCGATCGGTAAAGGAGCTGCCTTCACCACGTTTGCAAAGCCGGTGTTAACGCCCGACCTATGGGAGGCGTTCTGGCACCTGCGACTCGCGCCTGCGATTAACCCTCGGGCTGACCGGCCGGCTGCGGTCGGGCGTCTTGGCTGAAGAATCGACCGCCCGCGCACCGCGACGGTGCCGGCGTCTTCAGTTTGCGAGGACGATCGAGATCCGCCGGTTGCGCGGGTCGGACGGATTGTCCTTCACCAGCAGTTCGGTATCGGCCACCCCTTCGATGCGGCGGAAGCTGTCGTCCGGGATGCCCTGGTTCATCAGCGTCTGCCGGGTGGCTTCGGCGCGGCCTGCGGAAAGCGACCAGTTGTTCACCCGGCCCGGATTTTTCCATTTCAGGCTGTCCGTATGGCCGCGCACGATGATCTTGCGCTTCTCCGGCTCGATGGCCAGCGCGATGGCGGTTAGCAGGCCGGTCGCCTCGCGCGTCAGCACCGTGGTGCCGAGATTGAACATCGAGAAGTCGGCATCGTCGACCAGGTCGATCCGCACGCCTTCGGTCGTATCGACCATCTTGATCTGGCTCATCAGCTTGGCGAGCTCGGCGTTCTTCGCCAGCCTGTCCTTGGTGCGCTGGGTGATGCGCTGGATCATCCGCTCGGCTTCCTTGGGGCCGCCCACCGCATCCTTCGGAATGGTGATGCCCTGGTTGCCGGTCTGCCCCTGACGGTTCGGATAATCGTCTACCGACGTCAGCGAATCGCCCTTTAGCAGGCCGTTGGACCCGGCGCCGCTATCCTTGATCTTCACCAGCGTGGGGGTGAAATAGTCGGCCAGCCCCTTGCGCTGGTCCTCGGTCGTCGCGCCGAGCAGCCACATCAGCAGGAAGAACGCCATCATCGCGGTCACGAAGTCCGCGTAGGCGACCTTCCAGGCCCCGCCATGGTGCCCGCCTTCGATCACCGTCACTTTTTTGACGATGATCGGCGGCAGGTTATCGCCTTGCTTCGCGGGCATGTTAGCGGCCCCGCAGCGCGTCGAGCAGTTCGGTCAGGCCCGGGCGCACGGCATGGCCGAGGCTGGAGCGCGCGCTTTCCACCACCAGCGGCTGCGGGTGGCCGTAGAGCGAGGCGATGATCACCTGCTTGACCGCGTGGAAAATCTGTTCGTCCTGTTCGATCACCTGCTTCAGGCGACCCGCCAGCGGGCCGACCATGCCATAGGCCAGCAGCACGCCCAGGAAGGTGCCGACCAGCGCGGAGCCGATCATTTCGCCCAGCACCTCGGGCGGCTTGTTGATCGAGCCCATAGTCTTGACCACGCCCAGCACGGCGGCGACGATGCCCAGTGCGGGCAGCGCATCGGCCAGCGATTGCAGCGCGTGCTGCGGTTCATGCAGTTCGTGGAAATGCGTTTTCATCGCATTGTCCATCACCTCTTCCACCGCATGGGTTTCGAGCGTGCCGGACGACACCACCAGCAGCGTCAGCGTGTCGCTGATCAGGCTGATCAGCGGCTTGTTCTTCAATAGGTTGGGATAGGCGCTGAAGATCGCCGAATTCTCAGGCTCGTTGACGTGGCTTTCCAGCGCCACCGGGCCATCGGTCTTGAGCACCTTCATCAGCTGGGTGGTCAGCGCAATCGCGTCGATATGATCCTGCTTGGAATGAACAGGCCCCTTGAAGATCTTCATAAACGCGCCGCCGATCGCCTTGAGGTGATGGAGCGAGTTGCCCGCGATGGTGGCGCCAAGCGCCGCACCGCCGATAATCATCATTTCGTAGGGCAGGGCGTGCAGCACCGGGCCCATGGCGCCGCCGCTGATCACGAAGCCGCCGAACACCAGGACGAGCAACACTACGATGCCGATAATCGCGTACATGAATCAATTCCCCCAGGCCCGCGCGATCAGCGCAGCATCGAAAACAGGTTTAGGTTGGCAAGCCGCACGAAGCTGGACTGGCTCGCTTCGAGCACGGTCAGCATTTCCTGCAGGCGGCTCATCGTCACCGCCAGATCGGCCCCGCCGACCGAAGTGCGTTCATCCTGAATGCGCTCTAGATTGTCGGTCCGCCGCTCGGTCATCACTTCGAGCCACGCCATGCGCGAGCCGAGCACGGTCTGCGCGGTGGTGACCTTGTCGAACCCGGTGTCGAGAATGGACAGGCCATCGCGCGCCGCATCGGCGGCGGCATCTCCGCCGCTGCGCAGCGCCGCCGAAAGCGTGGCCAGCTGCGCGAAGATATCGGTCTGCCCGCCCGCGCCATCGTCGAAGCTGAAAACTTCGGGGCCGGTATTGCCGGGCGTGATTGACTGGCCTTCGCCGATTTCGACCTCGTCCAGCGTCGCGGTGCCGACATAGGTCACCGCACCGGTGCCCGCGTCGACATCATAGGCATTGCCCACCGCCTGGCCGCCGAACAGCGAATGGCCCGAGGCATTGCGGCCATTGGCGATACCCAGCAGGCTCTGGCGCAGGCCATCCAGCTCGGTCGCGATAGAGACGCGCTGGTCGTCGCTGGTGGTTGCGTTGGCGGCGAAGAGCGCCAGTTCGCGCGCGCGGCTGATCATCGTGCTGACCTGGCTCAGCGCCTGGTCGGCGAACTTCAGGTTGTTTTCCGCCGCGTCCGAATTGCGCGTGTCGACCGCGGTGATGCGTTCTTCGCGGTCGAGCATGCGCAGGCGTGCCGCGGCGACGGGATCGTCGGACGACTTTTCCAGCCGTTCGCCGCTGCCGATCTGTTTCTGCAGCCCCTCGGCGCGCGCGCGCAGCGACCCGATCTGGGTCGTCGACCGTTCGTAGAAGGCGCCAGTGCTCAGGTTGATCATCGCCCGATTCCAATCAGTGTATCGAAGATGTCGCTCGCCACCTGCATCGCGCGACCCGATGCCTGGAAGGCCTGCTGGTAGCGGATGAGATTGGCGGCTTCGTTGTCGAGATCGACGCCCGACTGTTCTTCCAGTGCGATGCGCGCGGACGAGGCAATCGTTTCGAGCGCGCTTTGCGTGACCTTGCGGCCCGCCACCTTGCTCGACACGTCGAACAGGATCGCGTTGACGGTGTCGGCCGGGTTCGCGGTGGAAAGCGCCTGCCGCATGTCGGCCAGATTCTGCTGGTTGCGATCGTTTGCGGGCGATCCCGCAGGCGCGGTGGCGATGCCCGCACCATTGGTCAGCACGACCGACAGGGTGCTGGCGGTCGTACCGCTGAAGATCGGCTGCCCCGCGCTGCCATCGCGCGCGACCCCGTTGGCCTGCGCGGTGTTGATGGCGGTCGCGATGGAGGCCGCCGCAGCGTCCAGCCGGGTGCCGATCGCCTGAAGATCGTTCAGCGCCAGCGCGGTACCGGCCAGCGAACCCGCGCCCGGATTGATCGCGGTTCCGCCGATGGCGAAGCTCATCGTGCCGTTCGGTTCGACGGTGGACGTCATCGTGGCCGCGTTGCCGCCGTTGACGAACGCGGTCGCAGGCGAAGCGCCGACCGCCACGGCAACCGTGCCGTCCGAGGCGAAAGTCGTGGCGATGCTGGTGAAACCGCTCATGCGTTCGAGCAGGTTGTCGCGCTGGTCGAGCAGCGAGGCCTGATCGTTGCTGCCGAACCCGGCCCGCGCGAGGCGCAGGTTCACCCGCGCCAGTTCCGCACCATAGGTGTTCAGGTCTGCAACGCCGGCCTGAGCATCGAATCGCAGGCCTTCGCCGACCGAGGCGAGGCTGCCTGCGGTGATGTTGAACTTGCTGGCCAGCGTTTCCGCCTCTGCCAGCACGGCGGCCCGCCGCGCGCTGTCTGTCGGATCGCCGGACAATTGCTGCAGCGAGGCTTCGAATTCGACGATCGAGCTGAAGATGCCCGATTGCTCGACGGCGGCCTCGATGTTTTCCAGGCCCGCCAACTCGACATTGGAGCGTTGCAGGTCGGCCTGCGTCCGGCGCATTTCCGCCTGGCGGAAGGCATCGGCATTGCGCCGCACTTCGACCACGCGCGAACCCGAGGCCGCGATGTCGCTGCCCCGGCCTGCAATGCTGCCGCCCGAAACCTCTTCGATACGGACGCTGCGGCGCACGTATCCGTCGCTCGAAGCGTTGGCGATGTTGTTCGCCGTCACTTCCAGCGCGCCGCGTGCCGCGCGGGCGCCACTTGCGCCGATCGAGAGGAGATCCGAAGCCATTTAATCCTTTACCCCTGGTGCTTCGCCATCCGGCAGGAACCGGGCGAGCTGGCGTTCGATCGCGTCCGCAAAGCCCAGCTGGCCGGACTTGGCCGCGATGTCGGCAAACCTCTCATCGCGCATTTCGGTAAACGTATCGTCACTGCCTTCGAACAAATCGTTTCCGCCGAAGTCGGTGGAGCGGGCAGACGACAGCATCTGGCGCAGCAGGATCGCCTCGAATGCCTGCGCCGCCTCGCGCAGTTCGGTGCGCTGGTCGGCCGGGCTGGCCCCTTCGCCGCGGATCGGCGTGGGCTGGCGCAGCAGCGAGAAATCCATGGGTGCGATCTGGCTCATATCACCACCACCTCGGCGGTCAGCGAACCGGCCTGCTTCAACGCTTCGAGGATCGCCACCAGATCCGCCGGGCTGGCACCCAGCATGTTCAGCGCGTCGACCACATCGGCCAGCGATGCGCCTGCGGGCAGCGGAGTGACATAGCCGCCGCTCTGGCGGGCTTCGATCGTGCTGTCGGGTTCCACTGCGGTGCGCCCGCGCGAGAAGGGGGCGGGCTGTACGATCGTGGGATTTTCGTCGATCCGCACCACCAGGCTGCCGTGGCTCACGGCGGCAGGTGCCAGCCGTACCGCGCTGGAGATCACGATGGTGCCGGTGCGGCTGTTGACGATCACCTTCGCCGCGCGTTCGGCGGGCGTGATGTCGAGCATCTCGATCTCCGCCATGATCGTGGCGCGCGTATCGGCGCCCGGCGGCAGCATCAGCGCCAGCGTCACCCCGTCCTCGATCCGGGCCATGCCGGGAAAGCGGTCGTTGATCGCGTCGCGCACGCGGCTGATGGTGAGGAAGTCGGCACTGTACATGTTCCAGCGCAGAATTTCGGTGAAGTCGAAATTGGTGCTGACCGCGCGTTCCACGCTCGCCCCGTCGGAAATGCGGCCCACGGTCGGCACGTTGACGGTCAGCTTCGAACCGTCATTGGCCGAAATGCCCAGTCCGCCGACGGTCAGGTTGCCCTGCGCCATCGCGTAGATTTCGCCATCCGCGCCGTACAGCGGCGTCAGGATCAGCGCGCCACCGCGCAAGGATTTGGCCTTGCCGATGGTCGACACGGTGATGTCGATCCGCTGGCCAGGCTTCGCAAAGGCGGGCAGTTCGGCGGTGATGAGCACCGCCGCCGCATTCTTCAGCGCCGGATTGACGCCGGGCGGCAGCTGCAGGCCGAAACGGCCCGAAACGCCGCGCATGGCCTGCGTCGCATAGGCGAAATTGTCGTCACCCGTGCCGTCCAGACCGACCACGATGCCGTAGCCGGTCAGCTGGTTCGACCGGACCGACTGGAACTGGCCGATATCGCGCACCCGCTCCGCCGAGGCGGCGGCGGGCAGCGCGAACGAGCAGATCGCGGCGAGCAGGAGGAAGAGGCGGTTCATTTCGTGGCTCCGGATCAGAACGGCGAGACGGCGTTGAAGAAGCGCGACAGCCAGCCGGGTTTGCTCGACTGCTGGACAGCACCCTTGCCGCTGTAGGAAATCTGCGCGTCGGCGACGCGGATCGAGGACACACGGTTGTCCGGGTCGATATCCGCCAGCCGGATAATGCCCGAAACCTGCACCCATTCTTCGCCCTGGCTGAGGTTCAGAACCTTCTCGCCGCGCACGAAGGCGGTGCCGTTCGGGCGGATTTCGGCGATGGTCACGGTCAGGTCGCCGCGCAGCACCGACGTCTGCGAGGCATTGCCCCCACCGGTGAAGCTGGCGCCGGCGGACGCGGTGAGATCGCCGTCGTCGATGCCGATGAAATCGGGCAGGCTCAGCCCCGCGCTGCCATCGCGCTGGGTCTTGGCCGAGGTCGATTTGCTGGTCGAGGTCCGTTCGACCAGCACGATGGTGACGAGGTCGCCGACCTGCGAGGCGCGATTGCCGTTGTACAGCGGCGCATAGCCCTGCGAGACCTGGAAGATCGCGCCGTCGTTGCTCTGCGGCGCGACATAGGTCTGCACGGGCGGGGGCGGCAGCGTGGCGGCGAAGCCCGCCGGACGCGAGCCGCCGCCGCATGCCGAAAGCGACAGCGCGATCGTGCAGGTGAGCGGCAGGGCGATAAGGGTACGAGTGTTCATAAAGGTCAATCTCACAGCGTCTGGTTGGCGTTGCGCAGCATTTCGTCGACCGCGGAGACCATCTTGGAGCTGATTTCGTAGGCGCGCTGCGCCTCGATCATCGCAACCAGTTCTTCCACGATGTTGACGTTCGATCCTTCCAGCATTCCCTGCCGGATATTGCCGCGGCCACCTTCGCCCGCGACGCCCAGCTCGGCCGCACCGCTGGCTGCGGTCTCGCCCAGGAAGTTGTCGCCCAGCGCCTGCAGGCCAGCGGGATTGGTGAAGCGGGCGACCTGGATCTGGCCCAGCTCGGTCGGCTCGGCTTCGCCGTTGATGGACGCGGACACGGTGCCGTCGGGCGAGATCGCGATTGCGGTCGCGCCTTCGGGCACGGTGATTTCCGGCTGCACGGCAAAGCCCTGCTGGGTCACCAGCATGCCTTCGGCGGAGCGGGTGAAGTTGCCTGCGCGGGTGTAGCCGGTGCGGCCCCCCGGCATGGCGATCTGGAAGAAGCCGTCGCCGTCCAGCGCAAGGTCGAAGGCATTCCCCGTGGTGTCGAGCGTGCCCTGCGTCATGATCTGGCTGGTCGACTGCACGGCCACACCCGAACCCAGGTTCAACCCTTCGGCATATGCGGTTTCGCCCGAGGATTGCTGCCCGGCCACGCGCGCGTCCTGATAGGCGAGCGTCGCGAAGTTGGCGCGGTCGCGCTTGAACCCGGTGGTACCCACGTTCGCCAGGTTGTTGGCGATAACGCGCATGCGGGCGTCCTGGGCTTCCAGCCCGGTGCGGGCGACCTGAAGAGCGGATGTTGGCATTGCTTGAAAATCCTTCGCTTGGAATTCGGTCGCTTAGGTGAGGCGCATCAGTTGGGCGCCGCTCTCGTCGAGCTGGCGCGCGGTCGATACGAGCTTGGAGCGCATGGCGAACAATCGCTGCTCCTCGATCATCGCGACCAGGATTTCGGTTGGCTTGACGTTGGACTGTTCCAGCGCGCCGGTTTGCACCCGCGCGGTCTCGTCGGTCGGCAGGATGCCGCCGCCTTCGACGCGGAACAGGCCATCCAGCCCCTTGGCGATCGGCGAACCTTCCCAGCTCGCCAGCTTGATCCGGCCGACCTCGGCCGGCGGCGCTTCGGGCGTTGCCGGGTCGCTGCGGGTCACGGTGCCGTCTTCGGAAATGGAAATGCGGCCACCCGGTGGGACCGTAATCGGTCCCGTGTCCCCCAACACCGGGTGGCCGTCTCCCGTCACCATCAGCCCGGTTGCGGTGAGCGAAAGATCGCCACGCCGCGTATAGGCTTCGGTGCCGTCGTCCGCTTGCACCGCCATCAGCGACTCGGTCGCGATGGCAATATCCAGCTCGCGGCCGGTCTCCATGATTTCGCCGCCCCGCATATCCGCGCCGGTGACGCGCGCGGTCTGCATCGCGCGCGCTTCGTTGGGGTGGCCTTCGATGGTCATCGCGCGCTGCTCGATCAGCTCGGCACGAAAGCCCAGCGTGTTCGTGTTCGCCATGTTGCTGGCGATCGCACGCTGGCGATCCATCGAGGCCTGCATCCCCGACAGCGCAGTATAGATGAGGCGGTCCATCTACTTAGGTCCGCAGGTTGATGACGGTCTGCGAAATCTGCGTCGCAGTGTCGATCGCCTTGGCGTTGGCCTGGAAGTTCCGCTGTGCGGTAATCAGGCCGACGAGTTCCTCGGCAATATCCACGTTCGAGCGTTCGAGCGCGCCGGAAAGGATCGCGCCATACTGGCCGTTGCCGGGCTCGCCATAGCTGGCCGGGCCGGAAAAGCCCGTGCTCTGCCAGTTGGACGATCCCACCGGCTTGAGGCCATTGGGCGCCATGAACGAGGCAAGCGCGACCATCCCGATCGGTTCGACCGAACCATCGGCAAAGGATGCGCGCACGACGCCATCCTTGCCCACCGATACGCCCGCGTAATCCGCGCCCGCTGCGTTCTGTGCGGGGATCTGCGCGTCCAGCAGGTTCATGCCGGTCGTCGCGCCTTCGGCATCGACCGGATAGACCTGCAGCCGGTTGCCATCATTGTCGACGATGCCGCCGGTATCGTTGATGGTGAAGCCGCCCGCGCGGGTATACATCGTTTCGCCGTTTTCCCCGCGCATCGTGTAGAAGCCGTCGCCGGTAATCGCGAGGTCGAGCGCGGAGCCGGTCTGTTCGATCGGACCGAGCGCGAAGTTCTGCGTGATCGCTTCTACCGAGGCGCCGATGCCCTGGATCGTGCGCGGGTTCGACAGTGCCGAACCGGCAACGATTTCCGCAAATTCGGTGCGCCCGCGCTTGAAGCCGTACGTTTCCGAGTTGGCGATGTTGTGCGCGATCGTGCCGAGCGAGGACTGCGCATTCTTGAGGCCGTTAAGCGAGGTATAGAAAGACATTGTGCGACTCCTGACTTAAAGATCGTTGGCGGCGGGGCTGTCGCCGCCGGGCTTGTTCGCTTCGATAAGGGCGTCGAGCTTGTCGACGATCTTGCCCAGCGTCTCGTTGGTTTCGGCCGTCCCGGCGAGCGAGGAAAACTGCGCCATCTGGGCCAGCATTTCCTTGTTATCGACCGGATCGAACGGGTCCTGCTGCTGTACCTGGACGGTTAGCAGGCGCAGGAAATCGGCTTGGCCCAGCTGGTCCATGCCGCGCCCCTGTGACTGGGGCATCTGGGTCGCGGCGGAGGCCGCGCCCGTAAATGGGTTCACGCTGCTAATCATTTCATCCTCATCGTTTCGAGCATCAGCTGCTTGGCGGTCGACATGGCTTCGACCATGTTCGAATACTGGCGCGAGGCTTCGAGCATCTCGATCATCTCGGCGTTCTCATCGACCGGCGATTCCCACACATCGCCGTTCTCGTCGGCGAGCGGATGGCCGGGATCGTGGCGGCGGATCGGTGCAGCATCGGACCGCACGACACCGTCGACCCGGACCGAGCTCATGCCGCTCTGCCGGTCGAGCTCTTCTGCGAAGACCGTGCGCATCGGGCGGTATGCCTCGTCCGCGCTGCCCGCCACGCTGCCTGCGTTGGCGAGGTTGGATGCCGCGGCGTTCATGCGGACCATCTGCGCGGACATCGCGCGATAGCCCATCTGGAACATGGTCATGGGTGCGTCACCGGCCATGCTCATTCACCCCTGATCGCGCGGGTGACGGTTTCGACGCGGCCGCGCAGGAAGCCGAGCGTGGCGGTATAGGCGACCGCGTTTTCCGCGAAGGCGGCCTGTTCGGTCCCCATCTCCACGGTGTTGCCATCGAGGCTGGCCATCGTCGGGATGCGATACACGGTCGCGCGGCCGGTCGCATTCTCGGTTTCGTTACCCGCCAGGCGTGCCTGCAGCGCGGCACCGAAATCGATGTCGCGCGCCTTGTAGCCCGGCGTACCTGCATTCGCGATGTTGGAGCCGAGCACACCCATCCGTTGCGCACGGATTTCCAGCGCCGCTCCATGAATGCCGAAAAGGCCTTCGCTCATTGCTCTCGTCTCCGCCTAGAAGTTGGGGCGTTTCGTGCCCCCGACATGTAAGCAAGGGGCGTGCCAACTTGCCGCAAAGCCGCTAAAACGCGTGATTTGCAGGGCGGGGCGGCAAGCAATTGCCGGTCGGCGGCAAAAATCCGGCACTCGGGGCTGAAAAGCCGGGAACACCTGCCGTTCTTGGGTTCGTGGAAAATCTCGTCACTCTGATCGACCATTGGTTCGACCCGGTTTCGCTGGGCATCGTGCTGGGCGGCACGCTGCTCGCGACCTTGCTGCGCTGCGGGTTCGCGGAATCGCGTCTCGCGGCGGCCAAGGTCGCCGCGCTGCTCGCCCGTCCGTTCGATCCGGCAAAGGCCCGGGTGGAAATGGCGCGCCAGATCCGCATCATTTCGGACAAGGGCATCCACGGTGCCACCCCGGTCCAGTTCGGCGACGGCGAATTCGATCACCTGACCGACGTGCTGATCAGCCGCCGGTCTATCGACACGCTGCATGCGGAGCACGAAAGCTACAAACGGCAGCGGACCGAGGCCGCGCAGACCGCGATGACCGTGCTGGGCCATGCGGCGGAGCTCGCGCCCGTGCTGGGCCTGGCAGGAACGCTCGTGGCGCTGGGGACAATGCCGTCCGACGCGAGCGAGGGCGGCATGACCGCGGCGATCGCGATGGCGGTCGTCACCACATTATATGGCCTAGCCGCCGCCAACTTCCTGTTCGGCCCGCTGTCATCCGCCATTCTGCGCCGGTCTGCGCGCGAAGAGCGCGATCGGCAGGCGGTGCTCGACTGGCTGGAGCAGGGCGTGCGTACCTCGACGCCGCACGTGAAGCCCGTGCCCGGCGCGGGCGGATTGCGGATCGCCTCGTGAGCATTCGGGGACTGAGCAGCTGGCAGACGGCGCTGGCCGATCTGTCGCTGATCCTGTTCGCGGTGGTCGCCGCGGCCTATCGCGAATATCCCGAAGAGGCCGATCCTGCCTCGCGCGAGCAGGTGGATCAGGCGGTGGAGATCGCGCTGGGCCAGCCGATGGCGGTGTTTCGCCCCGGCGGCGATGCGGACCTGACCCGCTGGCTGGGTAGCCAGCCTCTGGGGAACGGCGAGGTCGCCACGGTCATCGTGCGTCATCGCAGGGGCGGGGCCGCGCAGGCGGCAAGCGAAGCGGCGATGCTGGTCGAACAGATCGAGGATGCAGGCCAGACCGCCCGCCTGATGGTCGAGCCGCTCGGCCCCGGCGAAACAATCCCGGAAACGCTGGTGGTGATCGCGCATGACGACCATGGCCTGCAAAACGCTGATGATGGCACGGTACTTGCAGATACGCAGTAGCTAAAGACCCGCAGGGCCCGTGCCCGGCGGTGACCCCATTTCTGGAGCACTGCGATCATGCACAAGTTTTCCGCAATCGTCGCCACCGGCCTGCTGGCCGCGGCAATCCCCGCTATCGCCACCCCGGCATCGGCCAACACGCCGATGGATGCCAGCGCGATCGACCGCGCGGTGATGGAATTCACCGGCGCGGGCATCGGTCAGCCGGGCGGCGCCCGCCTGCCGGTAGACCGGCGGATGCGGCTGAACGCATGCGGCGTGCCGCTGCAGCTCGAATGGTACGGCGCCAATCGCGACAGCGTGCAGGTCCATTGCCCCGATGCAGGCTGGCGGATCTTCGTCGCCGTGGCGCAGACGCAGCAGGCCCAGCAGCCCGGCCAGCCCGGTACGGGCGAGGTCGTGATCAGCCGGGGCGAGACCGTATCGATCATGGTCGAGGGCGGCGGTTTTTCGCTCTCGCGGCAGGCTGTCGCGCTGGAAGAGGGCACCATCGGAGCATGGATCAAGGTCCGCCCCGCGCAGGACAGGAAGGCCGATCCGGTGCGTGCGCAGGTTGTCCGCCCCGGCCAGGTCGCGGTACGGATTCGCTGACCCGCGAGAAAAAAGTTTCCTGGCCCTTAAAGGCGCGGCGCGGCTGTCGTTCTAAGGGGGTGAGACGAGCGTTCTCAGGCGAACGCGATAGAATAGTGGAGCACTAGCAATGCGAGATTTCGGATTGCCCGATATCGGAGGACCAGCAGGACTACGCCGCGGCGTCGCGCCGGTCGAGCGTGTGTCCGCTATCCGCAAGCCTGCCGATCAGGCGGCGGCCGCGCAGGAAATGAACGCGGTCAGCAAAACCTCCGCGGGCGACGCGGCCCCGGTCGATGCCGACCGCGTGGCTGAAATTCGCAAGGCGATCAAGGACGGGACCTATCCGCTCCTGCCGGTCGAGATTGCCGACGGCATCATCGCCGCCGGTCTGTTCCAAAGCATCGGCGAATAAGAGGGCATTCGATGACGACGCGTACCGCCTTGCGGCAAATGCTTGCCCTTCTGGAAGGTGAGCGGCAGGCCCTTGCCGCTCTGGATCTGGACCGCATCAACAACTGCTCGCACGGCAAGATGGAATTGTGCGACCGGCTGGACAAGGTGCGGCCAGAGGATCTGGACGAGGAATGCCTCGGCCTGCTCGACGCGGTGCGGCGCCTCAACACGATCAACCGCCGCCTGCGCAATCTGATCGCCACCAATGTCCAGTCGCGGATCGACGCGATGGCAGGCGCTGCAGGCACATATCAGGGCGCCACGGGGCGTACGGTAGCGCAGCCCTTCTGATCGGTTCACCGCCGACAAGGCCAAAACTGGCACGATGATTGCTTTAACCATCCGGAAGAATGAATTCCGGAGGTTCAGTGCCCACCGCCAGCCCACTACCAGCCATTCGTGTTGCGAATGCGCCGCCCGTGAACGGGCCAGCGCCCACGGCCGCGCCGGCGAACCGCGATGTGCGCTCCGCCATCGCCCGGGCATCCCAGAGCACTGGGGTCGATTTCGACTACCTGCTGGCGCAGGCGCGGCTCGAATCCGGCCTCAATCCCGATGCCAAGGCGCGCACGTCCAGCGCGACCGGGCTCTATCAGTTCATCGATTCCACCTGGCTGCGCACGATGGACCGGCATGGCTCCAAGTATGGCTACGCCTGGGCGAGCGATCAGATCGCGCCCGGCGGCGGCGTGGCCAATGCGGGCACGCGCGAACAGCTGCTCTCGCTGCGATACGATGCCGATGTCTCCGCTCTGATGGCAGCGGAGCTGGCACGCGACAATTCCGCGGGCCTCAAAGGCATGCTGGGCCGCGAGCCGGAAGCGGCGGAGCTGTACCTCGCACATTTCCTGGGGCTGGGCGGCGCGCAAACCTTCCTCGGTGCCTATCGCACGGATGCGGGCCAGTCTGCTGCCGCTCTGCTGCCCAAGGCCGCTTCGGCCAACCGCCCGATTTTCTACGATAATGGCCGGGCACGTTCGGTCGGTGAGGTAATGAGCCTGATGCAGACCAAGGTCGCCAATGCGATGGCCGATAATGGTGCAATGCCGTTCGTGCCGGGGGCCGCACCCGGCTCAGGCGGGATCACGCAGGAATTCGCACAGGCCCGCTTCGCCAGCACCGCGATGATGCCGCGCCGCAGTACGCCGGCAGCGAGCGGCGCGGTGGCGGCGGGTCCGCAATCGAGGCCGTCGATGGCCGAGACGCTGAGGGCGACCTTCGGCGCCGCCGACAGTGACGGCGTGGGTGGCCGCGCCCGCGCGCGGATCGATCAGGCCTATAGCAAATTCGAGGTGTTCGGCCTGTGAAACTGCCCGCATTCATTTCGCCCGCAATCGCGCTTCCCGCCGGTATCCTGGCGATCATCGTCCTGATGGTCCTCCCGATCCCGGCGCTGATGCTCGACCTGTTCTTCGTGCTCAACATCGCGCTGTCGGTCTCGATCCTGATGGCCGCGATGAACGCACAGAAGCCGCTCGACTTTTCGTCCTTCCCTTCCGTCCTGCTGTTCGCCACGCTGATGCGGCTGGCGCTGAACGTCGCTTCGACCCGCATCGTGCTGATGAACGGGCACGAAGGCGGCGATGCAGCGGGCAAGGTGATCGAGGCCTTCGGCGAATTCCTGATCGGCGGCAATTTCGCCGTCGGAATCATCGTCTTCATCATCCTGACAATCATCAACATGGTGGTGGTCACCAAGGGTGCGGGGCGCGTGTCCGAAGTGACCGCGCGTTTCACGCTCGATGCACTGCCCGGCAAGCAGATGGCGATCGACTCCGATCTCGCCGCCGGCCTGATGACCGCCGAGGAAGCCAAGGCCCGCCGTCGCGAGATCGCCACGGAAGCCGATTTCTACGGGTCGATGGATGGTGCCAGCAAGTTCGTGAAGGGCGATGCCATCGCCGCGCTGCTCATCCTGATCGTGAACGTGATCGCGGGCCTGGTGCTGGGGATGAGCATGTATGGCCTTTCTGCAGGCGAGGCCGGATCGGTCTATGTCACGCTGGCGGTGGGCGATGCGCTGGTCGCGTCGATCCCCGCGCTGCTGCTGTCCATCGCTGCGGCGGTGATCGTCACCCGCGTGTCCGACACGCGCGACCTGACCGGCCAGATCGGCGGTCAGCTCGCCGATTCCAAGATCTGGCTGCCGGTTGCCTGCATTCTTGGCGCGATCGGCTGCATTCCCGCGATGCCGCAGATGATCTTCCTGCCACTGGCCGGGGGCGCGTTCCTGCTGTGGCGCGGACTTTCGAAGCGCGAGCAGGCGGCTGCGGTGTTCGTACCCGAGCCCGAAGAGGCGCCCGACCCATCGCGCATCCTCATTGCCGATGTATCGGACCAGACGCTGGTCACGATCCAGCTGGGCTACGGGCTGGTGCAGCTGGCCGACGACAAGCAGGGCGCGCCGCTGGTCGCCCGGCTTACCGGCCTGCGTAAGCAGATGTGCCAGGCCTTCGGCTTCGTCGTCCCGCAGTTCCGCATTGCCGACAGTTTCGACATCGCGCCCGACGAATATCGGATCATGCTGGGCGGTGCGCCGGTCGGCTCGGGCACGCTGCGCGCGGGCAAGCTGCTGGCGATCGACACCGGCGAAGTGCTCGACGGGCAAGTGCTGGCGGGCGAACCGACCAAAGACCCCAGTTTCGGCTGCGATGCCAAATGGATCGACGCGGGATCGCGCGATCTGGCGGTTGCCGAGGGCTATCTGGTGGTCGACCCCGAAAGCGTCGTCGCCACGCAGGTCCACCAGCTGCTGGCGGGCCGGGCGGCGGAGCTGCTTGGGCCGGATCAGGTGCGCGAACTGCTCGACCTGCTGCGCGAACGCCACGGCCAGCTGGTCGACACGATCACGCCGCAGCCGCTTTCGCTCGCCGCGATCACCGCCGTGCTCAAGGCGCTGCTGGCCGATGGCATTTCGCTGACCCATTCGGTGCGCGTGTTCTCCAGCCTGTCGCAGGCGGCGCAGCGGACCGCCGATCCGGTTCAGATAGTGGAACTTATGCGCGCCGATCTCGGCACGCTGCTGGTCGGGTCGGTCTGCGGGCCGGACCAGCGCCTGCCGGTCATCACGCTGGCCGCGCGGCTGGAGGAAATGGTCGTGGGCGGGATGCAGGACCCGAATACCGGCGAAATCGTGATCGAGCCCGATCTGGCCCGGTCCATCGGCGAACGGATCGGCGCGATGCTGCAGGGCCGCCCGCAGAACGCCGCCATGCCGGTGCTGGTAGTGCAGCCGCGCGCGCGCCGGGCACTTGCCAGCCTGCTCAAGCTCAGGGTGCCCAACATGCTGGTCCTCTCGATCAACGAATTGCCCGCCGCGCAGCCGATCGAAGTGGTCGCCGTGGTCGGGGAAGAGACCGAGCTGCCGCCCGCGCAAGAACAGCGACAACTTCCGCCACCAGAGCATGAGGCGCAGATGGAACAGGTCGAGGCACTTGCCGCATGATGCACCATCAACAGTCCCACTTTGCCGTCAGCCAGGCCTACGGCACCAGCGTTGCCGAGAAGGTGACCCAGTTCCTGCCGCTCGTGCGCAAGCTCGCGTGGTATTACGAAGGGCATGGGAGCGCGACGATCGACGTCGACGATCTGATGCAGGCAGGCATGATGGCGCTGACCGAAGCGGCGCAGCGGCATGACCGGCCCAGCGACGATGGCTTTGCCGCCTATGCGAAAATGCGCGTGCGCGGCGCGATGGTCGATCTGCTGCGCGGCCAGTCGCACCGGCCCCGCAGCGCCACCAGCTGGAGCCGCAAGCGCGACCACGCCGAACAGGCGCTGCGCACCGAGCTTGGCCGTGCGCCTACTGCTGGCGAAATGGCGCGGGCGATGGAAATGCCGCTCGACCGGTACGAAGCGATGCGGTTTGCCGCGTCGACCAGCGCCACCTCGATAGAGGAATGCTATTCGGACAGCAACGCCGCGTTCAGCGACGACCGCCCCGATCCCGAACAGAACCTGCTGTCGGGCGAGGACAGCTCGGTCCTGGCCGGGGCCATCGCCGCCCTGCCGGAGCGGCTGCAACTGGTGCTCAAGCTCTATTTCATCGAAGAGCTGAACCTGAACGAGATCGCCGCCGTGCTCGGCGTCAGCGTACCGCGCGTGCATCAGCTTAAAGCCGACGCGCTGAAGAAGGCGCGGGTGGCGATGGTGTCGCAAACCGGCTGAGCCCGTCCCCCGCGCAAGGCAGCATTTGCACTGCACCGCAACATAAGACTATGGCCTTGCGGATGGCACCGCTCGCCCCCCCGCCGCGCCTGAGCGAAATCGCCGATCCGGCGCTGCTGCTCGACTTCGATGGAACGCTGGTCGATCTCGCGGCGACCCCCGATGCGATCGACGTACCCGACCATCTTGGCTCCGCGCTCAAACGCAAGGCCGCCATGCTCGACGGGCGGCTGGCGCTGGTCAGCGGGCGGTTCGTTGCCGATCTTCGTGGCCATTTGCCGGATTGCGGTGTGGTCATCTGCGGTTCGCACGGGGCGGAAATCGAAAGCCCGGAAGGCTCGTCGGTCGCCACCCGCGAGGTGCCGCGCGTGAGCGATGCCGTGCTGGACGAGGCGCGGGCCTTCGCCGCCCGGTCGGACGGGGTTCTGCTGGAAGAAAAGGCGCTTGGCCTGGGGTTGCACTACCGCGACCGGCCCGATTTGCAGGAAGAGGTTCATCGCTTTGCCACCCGCCTCGCCGCCGATCACGGCCTGCACCTGCGCGATGCGAAAATGTTGGTCGAACTCGCCACCACCAACGCCAACAAGGGCGAGGGCGTGCGCGAAATCATGGCCCAGCCGCCCTTTGCAGGTGCAACTCCGGTGTTTGTGGGCGACGACCTGACCGACGAGGATGGATTTGCGGCGGTGAACGCGCTGGGCGGTTTCGGGATACTGGTGGGCGAATTGCGGGAAACCGCAGCGCGGTATCGTTTGTTGGATGTGGCAGCGGTTCACAATTGGCTGGAGCTTGAATGATCGATAAACCCCGTAGCTCGCTCGAACTCTGGCCGGTGGGCAATTGCCAAGTCACCGGCCTGATCGACCAGACCGGCGGGCTCGTGTGGGGCTGCGTTCCTCGCGTCGATGGCGATCCGGTGTTCTGCGCGCTGCTGAATGGCGACAGGCAGGATCAGGGCGTCTGGCGGATCGAGCTGGAAAACTGCGTGAGCGCGACGCAAAGCTACCAGCGCAACACGCCGATTCTGACCACCCGGCTGGAGGCGGAAGACGGCAGCGCGATCGAGATTGTCGATTTCGCCCCGCGTTTCCGCCGTGCGGGTCGGATGTACCGCCCGGTCGCCTTCACCCGCATCGTGCGCCCGCTGGCCGGCAAGCCACGCATCACGGTGAACCTTTCGCCGATGAAGAACTACGGCGAGGCGGTGGCCGAAACCACCAATGGCACCAACCACATCCGCTACCTGATCGGCGCGCAGGCGCTGCGCCTCACAACCGATGCGCCGGTCGGGTACGTGCTGGAAAAGCGCACCTTCCGCGTGGAAACGCCGCTGCATTTCTTCCTCGGCCCGGACGAACCGTTCAGCAGCAATGTCGGGCACGAGCTGGAAATGATGCTGGAGCTGACCGACCATTACTGGCGCCACTGGGTGCGCGGGCTTGCCACGCCGATGGAATGGCAGAAGGCGGTGATCCGCGCGGCGATCACGCTGAAGATCTGCCAGCACGAGGAAACGGGCGCCATCGTCGCCGCGCTGACGACCTCGATCCCCGAAGCGCCGGGGAGCGAGCGCAACTGGGACTATCGCTTCTGCTGGATCCGCGATGCCTATTACACCGTGCAGGCGCTGAACCGGCTGGGCGCGCTCGACGTGCTGGAAAAGTACCTCGCGTACCTGCGCAACATCGTCGACAATGCCAATGGCGGGGCGGTGCAGCCGCTTTATTCGGTGATGGGCGAGGCGGAGCTGCACGAAAGCTTTGCCGAGCATCTGGCGGGCTATCGGGGCATGGGGCCGGTGCGCAAGGGCAATGCCGCCTACAGCCAGGTGCAGCACGACGCCTATGGCCAGATCGTGCTGCCCACCGTGCAGGCCTTCTTCGACCGCCGCCTGTACCGCATGGCGGACGAGGCCGATTTCGCGAGCCTTGAGCAGGTCGGCGAGATGGCGTGGAAAATGCACGACCAGCCCGATGCCGGCCTGTGGGAATTTCGCACCCGGCAGCAGGTCCACACCTATTCCGTGCTGATGAGCTGGGCCGCATGCGGGCGCATCGCCACCGTGGCCGATGGCCTGGGCCTGCCCGACAAGGCCTCTTTCTGGCGCAACCGCGCGGCGATCATCCGATCGAAAATCGAAGAGCAGGCGTGGAACGAGGAAGGGCAGCATTATGCCTCTGCGCTGGGCGGCTCGCAGCTCGACGCCAGCCTGTTGCAGATGATCGACCTCGGCTTCCTGCAGCCCGAAGACAAACGCTTCCAGCAGACCTTCGCCGCGGTGGAGAAGGGGCTGCGGCGCGGCGAGCACATGCTGCGCTACGATTCGGAGGACGATTTCGGCCTGCCCGAAACCGCCTTCAACATCTGCACCTTCTGGCTGATGGAAGCCCTGCACCTTGCCGGGCGCGAAGACGAGGCGCGCGCCCTGTTCGAAACCATGCTGTCGCACCGCACCCGGTCCGGCCTGCTGTCCGAAGACCTCGATTTTAACAATGGCGAACTCTGGGGCAACTTCCCCCAGACGTATTCTTTGGTGGGTATCATCAACTGCGCCACGCTGTTGTCCAAACCATGGAGCGTCATCCGATGAGCCGACTGATCGTCGTATCGAACCGAGTGTCCATCCCCAAGGCGCGGGGTGCGGCAGGATCGCAGGGCGGGCTGGCCGTGGCGCTGGGTTCTGCCCTGCGTGAACGGCGCGGCATCTGGTTCGGCTGGTCGGGCAACGAGACCGGGACGTTTTCCGGCCATCTCGACATGCAGAAGAACCACGGCGTCACCACCGCGACGATCGACCTGGAACAGCAGGACGTCGACGAATATTACAACGGCTACGCCAACCGCACGCTGTGGCCGCTGTTCCACTACCGCATCGATCTGGCGGAATACGAGTCCGGCTTCGGCAAGGGCTACGAACGGGTGAACCAGCGTTTCGCCGACAGCCTCGGCCCGCTGATCGAGCCCGAGGACATGGTATGGGTGCACGACTATCACCTGATCCCGCTGGGCGAGCGGCTGCGCGCACGCGGCAACAAGAACCGGATCGGGTTCTTCCTCCACATCCCCTGGCCGCCGCGCAACCTGCTGGTGGCGCTGCCGTTTCACGAGCGGCTGGTCACCACGATGCTGGCATACGACCTGATCGGCTTCCAGGACGAGGAATCGGTCGACAGTTTCCTCGGCTATTGCCGCAAGGAACTGCAGGCGGATATCGGCGACGACGGAACGGTCACCTATGACGGCCGCTCGGTGAAGGTCGCCGCTTTCCCCATCGGGCTGGATTACGAGGATTTCCTCGAAGGGGGGCAGAGCGGCGAAGCGCGCCAGGCCGAACAGCGGATGCGGTCTAGCTCGCGCCATCGCAAGGTCATCATCGGGGTCGATCGGCTGGACTATTCCAAGGGCCTGCCGGAGCGGTTCGACGCCATCGGGCGCTATTTCGATACCTATCCGGAACGGGTGAAAGAGACGCTCTACGTGCAGATCGCGCCGCCATCGCGCACCGACGTGGCGACCTATCAGCGCATCCGCAACACGCTCGAACAGAAGGCCGGGCAGATCAATGGCGAGCGTTCGGAGGTCGACACCGTGCCGATCCGCTACGTCAATCGCGGCTATTCGCGGGCCGAGCTCTTCGGCATCTACCGGTCGGCCCATGTCGGGCTGGTCACGCCGCTGCGCGACGGGATGAACCTGGTCGCCAAGGAATATGTCGCGGCGCAGGATCCGGAAGATCCCGGCGTGCTGGTGCTGTCGCGCTTTGCCGGTGCGGCGGAGCAGCTGAAGGATGCGCTGCTGATCAATCCCTACAGCATGGAAGAAACCAGCGAGGCGATCCGCACCGCAATCGACATGCCGCTGGACGAGCGCAAGGCGCGGTGGGAAAAGCTGAACGCGGTCATCAAGTCCGCCAATGTCGAGAAATGGCGGGCGAACTTCGTGGAGGCGCTGGGGGCCTGACCGGCGTTTCTATTTCTCGGTCAGCGGCCGGGTGCCATCGCCCGCCAGCCGCACCAGCAGCCAGATGATCAGCGGCACGAAGAGAAAGCTCAGCACGACCTTGGCAAGCGCCTGCCCGATCAGCAGCGGCACGATGTCGAACTGGCCGTAAAACGCGACGGTGATGAAGATCAGCGTGTCGACCGCCTGGCTGATCGCCGAGGCGAATCCGCCGCGCAGCATCATCCACACCCCGCCACTTTCGCCGCGCGCTTCGCTGTCGCGGCCACGCAGCCGTTCGAACAGCCACACGTTGAGGAACAGCGATACGCCATAGGCGATCGGCCCGGCGATCATGATTCGCCCCGTCTGGCTCAGCACGGTTTCGAACGCCGCAAGGTTTTCGGCGGGCATCTGCGGGCTGGGCGGGAAGGCCAGCACCACCTGGATCAGCAGGATCGACAGGCCCAGCGGCGCAAAACCCCACATGACCAGTCGGTTGGCAACCGCACGCCCGTAAAGCTGTGCCAGCGCGCTCGAGATCGCGACCAACATCAGAAAGGCAAGGATTCCCGCCTCCACCGCCAGAGTGGTGAAGCCCAGCGGCAGGGCAATCTGCTTGAAGCCGAGCACGCCTGCCAGCACGGTCATCCCGCCGTAAAGCAGGGCATAAACGAACAGGGGGCGCGGAATCGCGGTCGCGGTTTGGGTGCTGTCCATCGCCGGGGCTTAAGATCGCTGGGGCAAAAAGGGAAGGCGGTCAGGAACCGATTTGCCCGGCAGCGAATTGACTACCCCCTTCGAAAAGGCAAAGGGGGCAGCTGATTTTCCGCGGACGACCCGAAAGCCATCTATGCCGCCAGTGCTTGCCAGCCTGCTTGGGATCGTTGCGATCCTCGCATTCGCCTTCCTGATTTCCAACGCAAAGACCAAGATTCGCTTGCGGGTCGTGCTGTCCGCGTTCGCGCTTCAGGCTCTGCTCGCTTTTCTGATCCTTCGCACCTCGGGCGGGCGGATCGTGATCCGCGAGATGAGCAACGGGGTCGCCGCGCTGCTTTCCTACGCCGATGCGGGCACCGCCTTCCTGTTCGGCGCGGACAATCCGCTGCAGAACACCTTTGCGCTTGGCGCATTGCCGGTGATCGTGTTCTTCGCCGCGCTGGTGTCGATCCTCTACCACCTCGGCATCATGCAGCTGATCGTGCGCTGGCTGGGCGGGGCGATCGGCTTCATCACCGGCGTCAGCAAGGTCGAGGCGCTGGGTTCGGCGGCCAACATCTTCGTCGGCCAGTCCGAAAGCCCGCTGGTGGTGCGGCCCTATCTTGCCGCGCTGTCGCCCAGCCGCCTGTTCACGCTGATGACCGTGGGCATGGCAGGCGTCGCGGGCACGATCCTGGCGGCCTATGCCGGGCTGCTGGGCAACGAATACCTGCCCTTCCTGCTGGCCGCGGCATTCATGTCCGCGCCGGGCGGCATCCTGATGGCAAAGATCATCATGCCCGATGTCGGCGAACCGTCTCCCGAAGCGGAGGGCGAGCTGGCCCTGCCGCGCGGCCGCATCAGCGCCGAAGGGCCCGCCGCAATCACCGAAGGGGACCGGGCGCACGAAGTCGAGGTTGCAGAGACCTTCGAAGAGGGCGAGCGGCCCGCCAATGTGATCGAGGCCGCAGCACAGGGCGCCCAGACCGGCGTGAAGCTGGCAGTGGCGGTGGGCGCGATGGTGCTGGCCTTCGTGGCGCTGGTTGCCTTGGCGAACGGCCTGCTGGGCTGGGCGGGCAGCTGGTTCGGCTATAGCGACCTCTCGTTCCAGCAATTGCTCGGCTTCGTGTTCGCCCCGATCATGTGGCTGATCGGCGTGCCATGGGAAGATGCGGGCGTTGCTGGCGGCCTGTTCGGCACCAAGATCGTGCTCAACGAATTCGTCGCCTTCATCGAACTGGGCCAGATCGGCGCGGCGGATATCTCGGAGCGTACGCGTGCCATCATCACTTTCGCGCTGTGCGGCTTCGCCAATTTCAGCTCCATCGCGATCCAGATGGCGGTCACCGGCGGGCTCGCCCCCAACCAGCGGCCCGTGATTGCCAGGCTGGGCATCCGCGCACTGATCGCCGGATCGCTTGCCAACCTGATGAGTGCCGCGCTCGCCGGCCTGTTCCTTCCTGCCTGAGTAAGAGCTGCCAATGTCCGACATCGCCTCCGTCTCGCTCGAACGCCCGCTGGAAGACATTGCCCGTGAACTGGGTGAAAGCTTCGCCGAATTCGGTTTCGGCATCGTGCGCGATCACGGCATTCCCGATGAGCTTGTCGCGCGTGCGGAAGAGGCCAGCCGCGCGTTCTTCGCGCTGCCCGAAGAGGTGAAGCGCGCCTACAAGATCGAAGGCATCGGCGGTGCGCGCGGCTATACGCCGTTCGGGCAGGAACAGGCGAAAGACGCCACCGTGTTCGACCTGAAGGAATTTTGGCACGTCGGGCGCGATCTGGGCTCCGATCATGCCCTGGCCGAGTTCATGGAACCCAATGTGTGGCCCGCCGAGGTGCCGCAGTTCGAGGCGACCATGCGCGAACTTTACCTCGCCTTCGAGGCAAGCGGACGGCGCATCCTGTCGGCCATCGCGATCCATCTTGGCGAGGACGCGCAGTTCTTCGATCCGACGATCGAGGATGGCAATTCGGTGCTGCGCCTGCTGCGCTATCCGCCATTGCCCGAGAATGCGCCCGAGGGTGCGATCCGCGCGGCACCGCATGGCGACATCAACGCCATTACGCTGCTGCTGGGCGCGGAAGAGGCCGGGTTGGAACTGCTGACCCGCAAGGGCGAATGGCTTGCGGTCAGCCCGCCGCCGGGCGCGCTTGCGGTCAATATCGGCGATATGCTGGACCGGCTGACCAATCATCGGCTGCGCTCGACCACCCACCGGGTGGTCAACCCGCTGGGCCAGGCGGTGGGCAGGGCGCGCTATTCGATGCCGTTCTTCCTCCACTTCCGGCCCGATTTCCTGATCGACCCGCTGCCATCCTGCGTTGCCGATGGCGAAGAGGCAAGCGCGCCCGAACCGATCCTGGCGCATGATTTCCTGATGCAGCGACTGCGCGAGATCAAGCTGGCCTGAGTCGCGGGCTGTGGCCCGGCAAAGGCGGCATTGTTCGAATCATCGGGCATGTTGCACTGCGGCAACACCCGGAAAGGCGCGGAAAACAGGCGCTTCGCAAGCCTATTGCAAGAACTGCAACAGTGTGGCGCGATTCCGTAATTTGCCTGTCACAAAATTGCCCTTAGGCGCCCTCGACCGGCCTAGGGGGTCGGCCCAATCACATTCTCCGTTCCTCGCTTAGACCGTCTTCACAAGGGATCTGTTCCATGAAGCTCAAGTATCTGCTGGCAGCTAGCGTTGTCAGCCTCTCCGCCGCAACGATGATGCCCGCGCCGCTGGCCGCGCAAGAGACCACATCGGGCATTACGGGTGCCGTGACTGACGAGAGCGGCAATGCTCTGCCGGGTGCGACGGTCGTCCTGACCGACACGCGCACGGGCCGCACCAGCACTGCAACCACCTCTAGCCAGGGAACCTTCAACTTCCGCACGCTGGAAGTCGGCGGCCCCTACACCGTGGTCGTGAACGCCGACGGTTATCAGGGCGAGCGCGTCGAAGGCATTGCAATCAGCCTTTCGGACACGCGAGCCCTGCGGTTCCAACTGGCGACGGACGCATCTGCCATTGTCGGCAACGAAATCGTTGTGACCGCTTCCTCGGTCAGCGCCCCCGCGCTGGCACTCGGCCCGGGCAGCTCGTTCAACCTCGATACGCTCGAGGAAATGCCCACGATCAACCGCGACATTCGCGATGTGATCGCGCTTGATCCGCGCGTCACCTTCGACTCCGGCTTCCCGGACGACAATGGCGCCGTTTCGTGCCTCGGCGCTTCGGAGCGCAACAACTCGCTGACGATCGACGGTGTCCGCATCGATGATGGCTTCGGTCTTGGCAGCACGCCTTTCCCCTCCGAAGCACAGCCTTTCCCGTTCGAGGCACTGTCCTCGGTCTCGGTGGAATTTGCACCGTTCGACGTTCAGTACGGCCTCTTCTCGGGCTGTAACATCAACGTCGTCACCAAGTCCGGTTCGAACGACTTCTTCGGCGGTGGCTATTTCTTCTACAACGACGACAGCCTGATCGGCGAAAAGGTCGACGGTCGCAACGTCAGCCTCGGCAAGTTCGAGACCAAGAAGTACGGCGGCTACGTCGGCGGCCCGATCCTCAAGGATCGCCTCTTCTTCTTCGTAAGCTACGACCGTGAAGACGGTTCGCGTGGTGAGGACGACGGCCCGCTCGGTTCGGGTGCGGCGAACGAAGCGCAGAGGGTCACGCAGGCCGAAATCCAGCAGGTTCAGGATATCCTCCAGAACGTGTACGGTTTCGATGCGGGCGACGTGGTCACCTCGCTGCCCAACAGCACCGAACGTTTGTTTGCGCGTATCGACGCCAACATCTCCGACCGTCACCGCCTCGCGTTCAGCTACGGCCTGACGCGCGAAGACTTCGTCAGCTCGGGCGAAGGCTCGAACGCACGTTTCAACGAAATCGCGCTGTCCTCGAACTTCTACCAGTCCGGCAACAAGATCGACAATTACTCGGCCCGCCTGTTCTCCGACTGGACGGACAACTTCTCGACCGAGATTCGTCTGTCGCGCCTCGAGAACCGCGACGTGCAGGACAGCCTCGGCGGCACCGATTTCCAGCAGTTCGAGATCACGACTCCTTCGGGCGGCACGGTCTTCGTCGGCCCTGACCGGTTCCGTCAGCGCAATGATCTGGAAACCACGACCGATCAGGCCAAGATTGCCGGCTACCTTGATGCGGGAAATCACTTCTTCACCATCGGTGCGGAATATGATCGCTTCGACGTGCTGAACCTGTTCGTCCAAGACGGCACGGGTACGGCCACTTTCGACAGCTTTGCCGATCTTCAGTCCGGTACGCCGAGCGACTTCGTGATCCGCGTTCCGGTTAGCGGGAATATCGACGACGCGACTGCCCTGTTCGAGCGCGAGATCTTCACCGTCTACGCACAGGACGAATGGCAGCTGACGCCGGACTTCCTGTTCCAGTACGGCCTGCGCTACGATTTCTACAATGGCGGCTCCAAGCCTGCTCCGAATGCCACCTTCCGGCAGCGTTACGGCTTTTCGAACCAGACCGCGTTCGACCAGCTCGACGTCCTCCAGCCGCGTGTGGGCTTCCGCTACGATGCCGGCAATCTGGGCCTTGGCGGCTACACCGTCGTTCGCGGCGGCGTCGGCATCTTCTCCGGTGGCGATCCGACCGTCCTGTTCGCCAACAGCTACACGAACAACGGCATCACGCTCGACGACGTGTTCCTGAGCGAGATCCAGGGTGCAGGGATCACCAACTTCCTGGGTGCAGGCGTTCAGGATAACGTCCTTCCGCTGGCAGTTGCCGGTGACGGCGAAGTCAACGCAATCGACCCGGATTTCGAGATCCCGCGGGTTCTGCGTGCGAATATCGGCTTCGAACACCAGTTCGACTTCGGCCCGTCGCTGATGGTCGACTACATCTACTCGAAGAACGAGAATCCGCTGTTCATCCAGGATCTCACGCTGGCACAGATCGGCATGGCCCCCGATGGTCGTCCGCTTTATCGCCAGGTCGACTTCCTAGATCCCGATTGCGCAATCAATCCGGCCGGTGCGGCGTGCTCGGCGCGGACCACCAGCGACTACCTGCTGACCAATGGCAAGGGTGGCCGCGGCCACGTCGCCAGCATCAGTCTGCGGGACAGCTGGCCGCAGGGCGGTGCGTTCCTCGGTGTCGGGGGCGATATCACGCTCGGCTACTCGTATTCGGACGTGACGGAAATCCAGCCGCTCACCTCGAGCCGTGCGGTGTCGAACTTCGGGAACTTCTCGAAGATCGACGTGAACAACCCGCAGGCGAGCCGTTCGAACGCGTCGCGTTCGCACAACGCGATTTTCCGTCTGAACCTCGAAAAGGATCTGTTTGGCGAGAACACCACCGAGTTCACCTTCTTCCTGAAGTACCGGACCGGCCAGCCTTACAGCTACAACTTCGATACGCCGGGTGCCTTCAATCCGTTCGGCGACTCGAACGCCTTCGAAGATCGCGTCCTGCTGTATGTGCCGGCCGAGAATGACCCGACCGTCACCTACGCACCGGGCTTCGATCTCGCGGCGTTCAACGAGTACATTCAAGCCAGTGGTTTGGACGAATTCCGTGGCTCGATCGTTCCGCGGAACGCGTTCGCGACCGGCGACTACTGGGATCTGGACCTGCGCTTCAGCCAGGAACTGCCCGGCTTCTTCGGAACCGACCGCTTCAAGCTGATCGTCGACGTCGAGAACGCGTTGAACCTGATCGACAGCAGCTGGAATACGCTGCGAGACGTCTCGTTCGAGTATAATGTGCCGATCGTGCAAACGCGCGTTAACGGCGCCGGCCAGTACGAGTTCGTCAATTTCGTCGATCCGCGTAGCGGCACCGATCTGGTTCCGCTCAGCACCAGCACCGGACCGTCGGTATGGCAGATCCAGCTGGGCGTTCGCTACGAATTCTAATTCGTAAGCGGTCGGTCAGACCGATTTGAAAGCGGCGGCTTCCTCCCCCCGAAAGGGGGTGAGGGGGCCGCCGTTTTTCGTTGCCGCGCAAGATCGGAACCCGTCCCCGGCGCGCGGAGTTCCAACAGGCATGGACGATGATGCGCGGGGATTTTCTAACGCCGGACACCGGCCGAGCGTGCCCGTGCTGGCAGGCATCGTCGCGCTGCACGTCGCGCTGTTCTACGGCCTGATCCAGGCGCTCGCACCCAATCTGGTGGCCGACACGTTCGGCCCGCAGATGTCCGCGTTCAATCTGGACCTGCCCCCGCCACCGACGCCAACCCCCGAAGCATCGCAGAGCGCGGGCCCTCCCGAGGACGCACCCGGGGCGCAGGGCGATCCGGGCGAACGCGCCACCCCGCGCGAGGTCAGCGCGCCCGAACCCCCCATCGTGCTGCCCAGCCGTACCGCCGCCCCGCGCGCCGCATCGACCGGCAATGCCGATCGGTCCGGCGCGGCCGACGCGGGCGATGGCACGGGTGCTTCGGGCAGCGGCGACGGCACCGGTGCGGGTGGCCAGGGGCAGGGCAGCGGCGGCGGGGGAATCGCAGTCGAGCCGGTCCTGGCCCGATCGATCACCGATGTTTCGGCCTTTCCGATCCCGCCCGGCGGGCGTCAGGCGCGGGTGGGCAAGCAGACCTTCGTCATGCTCGATGTGAATGCACAGGGGCGGGTCACCGGCTGCCGGGTGACGCGGTCCAGCGGCTTTCCCGACACCGATGCCAAGGTGTGCGAGCTGGCCTATCGGCAGATCCGGTTCGAGCCGGCGCGCGACTCGGCGGGCAATGCAGTGCCCGCACGGTTTCACTACGCGCAGAGGTTCTTCGAATAGCGTATAGCTCCCGGGCCGGCGTCAGGCCGCGTCGTCGCTCGCCCCGATCGCCTTGCTCAGATCGGCCTTATCATACGGCTTCTTCAGGATGGCCTTGGCGCCCAGTTCCTCGAAACGGACTTCCTTCGCGCTGTAACCCGTCGCCAGCACGAAGGGTACGCCGCGCCGCGCCAGCTCGCGCGCAACCGGTTCACTCGATTCCTCGCCCAGATTGAAATCCAGCACTGCGAATTCGGGGTTATCGTTTTCGAGAGCGCGCAGAGCCTGGGTCACGCTGCCGGAGACCAGCACTTCCTTTACGCCCAGCTCGCGCAACATCTCTTCGGTGTCGAGCGCGATGATCATGTTGTCTTCGATCAGCAGAACGCGCTCGGGCATTCCGGCATCGCCCATACCGGCGGACGCATCCGCGCCATGGTCGATGTGACTGGTCATCTCGTATTCCTTCTCCGCATCCTGAAGATACCGCGCCGGCACGACGAACCGAGCCTTTACGCCTCCCAAGGCAAATTCCACATCCGCTTCGCCCTGCAGCTCGTGCGGGATCGACTGATCGATAATCGTGGTGCCGAAGCCGCGGCGGCTCGGCGCGCGCACGGGCGGCCCGCCACGCTCGGCCCAGCGCAGTTCCAGATCACCATTGTCCAGCCGCGAAAGCGCGATCAGCAGGTCGCCCGACTGGTCCGACAGGCTGCCATACTTCGCCGAATTGGTGATCATCTCGTGCAGCACCAGCGCCATAACCGTGTAGGCCTGCGGGGCGATCAGCACATCGGCCCCTTCGACCGAAAGCCGATCGGTCTTGGACCCGAGATAGGCCTCCGCCTCGTCGGCGATCAGCTTCTTGAGCGATGTTGGCCCCCAGTTGTCGCGCGTGAGATTGTCGTGCGCCGCGGCCAGCGCGCCAATCCGGCCACCGATCAGCTTCGTGAGTGTAACCGCATCGCCGGTTTCGTGGCGCGACTGGTTCACCAGCCCGCGGATGAGGTTGAGGATATTGCGCACGCGGTGGTTCAGTTCCGCGATCAGCAGATCCTGCTGTTCGCCGGCCCGCTTGCGCTCCTGCGCGGCAGCGTCAGTCAGCCGCAGGATCACTTCGAGCAGCGTGATGCGCAGCGTTTCGGCGAGGTCGCATTCCGCCTGCGTCCAGTCGGCGCTGCGCCCCTCGACCGTTTGTTGCCACGCGGCAAAGCTCTTGCGCGGAACAAGACGGTCCCCTTCCGCGCCGCGTTCGACCGATTTGTCCGGGTTGCCCGCCCAGGTTACGACCTGCTTGAGCTCGCGCCGCCAGAGGATGAAATAGTCGCGCGCCTGGCGCGAAACCGGAATGATCAGCGCGCCCGCCGCCCGCGCCGCAAAAGCCGATGCCTCCGGAATCACGCTCGAAAGATCGGTTCGGGCGAGGATGCGCCCGGCCGGGCCACTGTTGAGCGCGGGCAGGATCTGGCGGAACTCGTCTTCGGAAGGCGCGTGTCCGCTTGCCCGGTAATCGCCGTCGACGAAGATGCTTGCCCCGTCATGCGGGATCGAGCCGCCGATTGTCTGGCCGATCTGTTCCAGCGTCTCGCGCAGGTCCGCGCCTGCGGCCAGCTGGGTCATCAGCCGTTCGTGCAGAGTCTGCCCCAGCGCGCGGCGCGCGGCCCCGCTATCGTGCACCGCCCGGTCGAGCGTCAGCGAGAAGAGCTGCGAGAACACCTCCGCCGCCGTCCGGTTGGAGAAGGGCAGCGCACGCGGACGATAGTGGTGGCATGCAAACAGGCCCCACAGGCGACCGCGCACGATGATCGAAATCGAAAGCGAGGCGCGCACGCCCATGTTGCGCAGGTATTCGATATGGATCGGCGAGACCGACCGCAGGGTAGACAGGCTGAGGTCGATCGGATCGCCATCGAGCCGCTGCTCCGGTACCACCGGCACGGGGGTATCGTTTACATCCGCGATAATCCGCAGCCGATTGCGCAGGTAGAGCTCGCGCGCCTGCTGGGGAATATCGCTTTTGGGGTAGCGCAGCCCGGAATAGCTATCGACCGCGTTATCGCGCGCCTCCGCGATGACTTCTCCCGAACCGTCGGGCAGGAAGCGGTAGACCATCACGCGATCGAATTCGAGCAGTGCCTTGAGTCGCTTCGCTGCGGCCTGGCACAGTTCCTCGACTCCCTCGATACCCTCCAGCCGGTTCATCATCGGCCGGATCGAGGCGACGTGATTGCCGAAGCCCGCCGGATCGTGCCGCTCGAACTCGAGCACCAGCAGCCCATCGGTGCGATGGATCGAGCAGTCGAACCGATTTTCTCCGGTTCCCAGCGCGGCGACCGAAAACAGCCGTTCGCTGTCGTCCGGTTCCTCCAGCCATTTGGCTGCGTCCCGGATGGCTTCCAGTGTCCGCTCCGGCAGGATGGAGCCCAGCGCATCCCCTCGGGCGATCGCTTCCAGACCGAGGAATTCGGCAGCGTTCGCGGAATAATGGGCAACGACATAGTCCGACGAGACGATCAGCATCGCGCCGAAAGACTGGATATGACCCAGCTGGTGAATCGGTTCGCGGTCGCAGGATGTCAGGTCGATCTGGCTTGCCGAATGGCTCATGCGGCCACCGCCATCAGCTGGTTCTCCGTCTCCTGAAGAAAATGCGCGAAGACCGCCTTTGCGCCTTGTTCCGCAGCAGGATTGGCCTCCGTCTTCTCCAGAACCGGCCGCAGGGCCTTGAAGTAGTCGGGCATCGCGGTGTCGCGCAGAAACGCCATCGGCCAGTTTTCCGGCGCCCGCCTGGCAAGATCGCGCTCCGTCATGCGGTTGCCAAGCGAGGAACCGGCGAGCACCCAGGCCGCCCCAAGCCACGCGTCCGCTCCGGATGGAGCATTGGTAAAGGTGGGTGCGGTATCCCTGACTTCGGGATAGCCGAGCCAGTCGAGATCGCGGCGAAGCAGGCCGGTAACCGCGGGTGGCAGCCATTCACCCGGCGCAGTGCAGGCAAGCCATTGTTCAACCCCTGCGCGTGCGCGCAATTGCACGCTCAAAAAGCGCGCATAGTCCCGCCGCTCGGCGAGATCGAGTGCGCCGAGTGCAGCGTCCAGTGCTTCGTGATCGTCTTGCGTTGCAGCGCGCAGGCTGGCGCGCAACGCGGGTGCAGGAGTGCACCGTGCATGCATTTGCGCGTTCCTTCTCCGTCCAAAAAATCGACCCGCGTACCACCAACCTGAGTCAGCGACGCAAGATCGATAAACCCCGGGCAGCTAGCCAAGGTTCCCTAGGTAACAAATATCAAGTCAGGTTTTCGACGACGGCCCGGTTAATAGCTTGCTGCCCTTTTCGGAAACGGCGGCAGCGATCAGCGGTTTGAAGAAAGAAAGCATCGGTGGCAGGTCCAGCTCCACCACCACCTGCGTGTCTTCGATCGTCACCGTGGTGCGCACGGTCTGCCCCATCGCGGCGACCGCCAGCTTCATGCAGTCTTCGTTCGGCCACTCGGTCGTCACTTCGGCAGCGCCGCCGGGCAGATGAGCCGGAAGCTCGGGGATGCGCTCGCGCAGGCGGCGGCGAACCTCTTCCTTCGGCAGGTTGTGCTGGACGGGGACGCGCATCAGCTGCCCGCATCCTGGCGCGGTTCGCCGGAAGACGTTTCATCGCCGCCCGGCCCCGAGCCGTAACGGTAGCCGAGGTAGCGATGCTGCACGGCCAGATCGTCGAGCGCACCATCGGCGATCTTGCGATTGATCGAATCGATCTCCCCACTGATCCTGGACAGGCCCTCCACCAGCCGTTCGTCGGCCGTGGCGCCGGCATGCGTTTCGTGCCGCATCGCGGCAGGCACGCGGGTATAGCTCTGCACCATCTCGGGCAGCGTTTCGCCGACCAGCTCGCGGATGTCGCGGATCGAATCGTGTCCGGCGGGCGCGGTTTCGAGCTGCTGGCCGAGCAGGTCGAGCTTTACTCCCAGATCGTCCACCAGCGTCACCGCCGGGGCAGGCAGGGCTGGCCGCTGCGCTTCCAGCCACAGCTCGGTGCGGGCGACCATCTGGCGGGGCGTCCCCTTGTTGAGATCGCCCGCCTGCGGGATCGAGATACGCGGGAAGACCGAGAAGATCCCCGCCGCTGCAAGCAGCGCAAAGAATGTCAGGACTATGCCGACGAAGCCGATGCCGTCGATCACGATCCCCGCAATCGTCGCAAGCGCAAGGATGGCCGCCGCTGCAATCACGATGTTGCGCAGTTTCTTGAGCCGGTGCCGGTTGCGCGCCTGGGCCGATTCCCGCCCGATCGGGCTGACGCGCCGATGCCGCCCGCCGCTGCGGTTCTCGACCAGCAGCTGGCGGCTGTCGTCCATGATCCGGTCGCTGAAACGGGTCAGATCGGCCACCTAGCCCTCCAGCTTGAGCAGCGAGTCTTGCGATGCTTCGAGCTGCGCCTGAGCCTGCGCCTGGCTTTCGGCGCGGGCGATGTATTCCTTCGACTTTTCGACCTCGCTCGAAAGCGTGGTGACGGTCTGCTTCATGCTGTCGAGCGCCTTCAGCTTGAAGGTGTCGACCTCGTCCATCGTCGCGTAGATGTTCTGGAACGCGTTCTGCAGCGTCTGCATCGGGATCGTGCTGGCGGCGGCCTGTTCGTGGATCTTGCCGGTCTGTTCGCGCAGCAGCTTGCCGGTGGAATCGATGATCCCCGCCGTGGTGTCGTTCAGCGCGGTGATCTGTTTCAGCACCAGGCGCTGGTTGGTCATCGCCTCGGCCACGGTCACCGCCGTGCGCAGCGCGGAAACAGTCGTAGTGCTGGCGCGGTCGACGCCCTTCACCAGCTCGACATTGTTCTTCTTGACCAGATCGAGCGCGAGGTAGCCCTGCACGCTCACCGCCATCTGCGTCAGCAGGTCCTGCGTGCGCTGGCGGACGTAGAACAGCGCGGTCTCGCGGATCGCCTTGGCCTTTTCCGGGTCGGTTGCGTCGAGTTCGTTGGCTTTGTCTTCCAGCCGCTCGTCGAGCGTCTTGGAAATGTGGATCATCTGCTCCAGCTTGCCCATCGCCTCCCACAGGTGCTGGCGCTCGACATCGATTGCGGCGTTGTCCTTCTGCAATTCGGTGCGGCCCGAATGCAGCTTGTCGAGGATCGCCTGGATGTGGCTCTGCGCACTCTGATAGCTGCGGAAATAGCCTTTCAGGCTGTTGCCCCAGGGCAGTTTCGACAGGATGCCGCTCTTGCCCCGCCGCGCCGGGTCCAGCTCTTCCACCGTGGTGCGCAGTTCGGCGAGATTCGCGCCCACGCCCTGATCGCGGTCCATCGCGCGCACCGGCCGGTCGAGAAAGCGGTTGGACATCGAAGACGCCGCTGCGATTTCCTTGCGGCCCATGTTGGAAATTTCGTCCACCCGCTTGCTGAATTCGGGCGAGCGGGTGTCGTGCGCGATCAGATCGGCAACGAAGCTGTCGACCTTGGAATCCAGCTCGCTCTTCTTGCCTTCGTCGACCGGGACCAGCCCCACCGCCTTCTCCACATCCACCGTCGGGATCGGTTCGGGCGGGGTCAGGTTCAGCGCGCTGGCCGTGGCGGTTTCGGTCTGGGTAGCCATTGGGGCAAAAATCCTTCTTCAGCAGCTACTGTATTAGTTGCACAAGACACGCGTTTCAAGTTTTGGTATCTCTCACTTTCCGCGATAACAGGCGGATATGCAAACACCATCGCCGCCCTCCGCGACCAGCGACCCGCAGAAATCTACCAACCACCCACAGGTCGGCATCGATCATGTGTGGACCGCACTGGCGCGCTGGTGGACGATCGAGGTCGCGGGCACGGTCGACCAGCAGGCGGTAATCGAGAAACGCCGTGCGGAATGCGAACTTACGGGCCGGTATGTCCTGATGGTCTGCATGTCGGCGGGGATCGCGATTCTCGGCATGCTGCTGTCCTCGCCTGCCGTCGTCATCGGCGCCATGCTGATCGCGCCGCTGATGGACCCGATCATGGGGGTGGGCTTCGCACTGGCGATCGGCGATTCGCGATGGCTCAAGCGGGCAGGCCGGTCGCTTGCGCTGGGCGTGGGGCTGGCGATCCTGTTCTGCGCGGTGATCGTGCTGTTCTCTCCGATCAAGACGGTGACGCCCGAAATCGCCGCGCGCACCCAGCCCAACCTGTTCGATCTGCTGGTGGCGATCTTCTCGGCCATCGCGGGCGGCTACGCGGTGATCCGCGGGCGCGAAGGGACCATTGTGGGCGTGGCGATCGCCACCGCCTTGATGCCGCCGCTGGCAGCGGTCGGCTTTGGTCTGGCGACGCTCAACTCCACGGTGTTTTACGGGGCGCTGCTGCTGTTCGTCACCAACCTTACCGCGATCGCGCTCACTGCCACCGCAATGGCGCGCGGTTACGGCTTCAGCACCAGCCTGTCGGAAAAACAGAGCCAGGTGCAGGCATTCCTGATCTTCGCCGCCTTCGTGGCGCTGGCCGTGCCGCTGGGCCTGTCGCTGTACCGGATCGGGTGGGAGGCGAACACCACCCGCCAGATCAACGCCATCGTGGTCGATACGTTTGGCGGCCGGGCGCGCATTTCCGACATCGTGCCGGACTACAACACCGATCCGATCCACGTCTCCGCCACCGTGCTGACACCGCAGATCCTCCCCGATGCCGAGCGTCGGGCGAGCAAGGCGATGGAGCAGAAGCTGGGCCAGCCGGTCGATGTCACGCTCACCCAGCTGCGGGTCGGCACCAGTGCGCTGGCGGCGGAAGAGGCCGAGCTTGCCAATGTCCGCGCGCAAGAGGCCGAGTCCGCGCAGCGGGCCCGCTCTATCGCGGAGCGGCTGGCGATGCTGGCAGGCGTGCCGACCGAAGATGTGACCATCGACCGGCAGCAGCGCCGCGCGCTTGTCAACGCGAAGCCGCTAGAGGGCGCGACGCTTGCCGCCTACCGCGAGCTTGAGCAGCGGATCGACGCGACCGAGCCGGAATGGGATATCCGCATCGTGCCCCCGATCCGTGCGCTGCCAGCCATCGCCTTCGGCGAGGATGACGCACTTGCCGCTGAAGGCAGGAGCGCGCTTCAGCTCCTGATCTGGGCGCAGCGGCGGATCGGTATCCCGGTGCGCCTGCAGGGCACGCAGGAACAGCTCGATGCGCTGCGCAAACCGCTGGCGGATGCCGGGGTTTCGGCAGAGGAGGCGGTTGTGCCGACCGATTCCGGGTCGGTCGAAGCCAGCTGGATCATCCCCGAAAGCTAGCCGCGCAAACGGGCTGCTTTCACACTTGGGCAGCCGGGCGTCCCCGCCTGAAACAGCGGCTTCGAAACGGGGTAAACGCGCGTGACGCGGCGATGCGCGCGGTACAGGTTCGCGGCATGACGATCCTGCCCGGCCTGACCCTGTTCCTGCTGATCCTGACAAGCGTGTGCCTGTCGGCCGTGGCGCAGACGCTGCTGAAGATCGGTTCCGCCCGGGCGGCATCGGCCAGCCTTGGCGATGCACTGTTTTCCTACGCTACCTCGCCGCACATTATCGGCGGATTTGCGCTGTATGGCGCAGGCGCGGTGGTGTGGATCTTCGTCCTTGCGCGGTTGCCGCTGAGCGTGGCCTATCCCTTCGTCGGGCTGGGCTTCATCGTCACCATGGTGCTGGGCGGGGCGGTTCTGGGCGAGAGCCTGTCGCTCCTGCGGGTGAGCGGAACGCTGATGGTGGCGGCGGGCTGCGTGATGGTCGCGCTGAGCGCGGCGAAATTCGCATGAACCGCCTCGTCACCCTGCTCGACCGGCGCGAGAACAAGGTGCTCGCAGGCCTGGTGCTGGTTGTCCTCGCCCTGCGACTGGGGGCGTGGCTGGTCCTCCAGCCGGAGATCCAGAGCGACGGGCTGGCCTATTTCCTGATGAGCGAGGCACTGGCGCAGGGCCTTCCGCCGGTCGATCAGTATGGCCAGCACGCCTTCTTCTCGGTTGGCTATCCGCTGGTGCTGGCCCCGGCCTTCGCGCTGCTGGGAGCAAGTGCATATGCCGCAATGCTGACCAATCTGGTGCTGGCCGCATGTTCGGCGTGGCTGATTCACCGGATCGGGCGGGCCATCGGCCTTGCGCCTGTCTGGCGGCTGGCGGCGGTGCTGGCCTACGCGCTGTGGCTGCCAGGCATCTGGTCCACCGCCAGGCTTGCGCGCGAAAACCTTTCGACTCCGCTGATGCTGCTCGTCGTGCTGCTGGCTCTGTCCCTGCTGCATGGCCGCAGGCGCGGGGCCACTGCGCTGGGCTGCGGCCTCGCCTATGGTTTCGCGCTGCTTGCCGGAGGCTCTGCACTGCCGCTGGTGGCAGCGCCCGCAATCGCCATCCTGCTGGTATGGTACCGCCGGGAGGCAGCGCCCGCCATCCCGCTGCTGGCGCTGGGCGCGGGCGCTGCGCTGGTACTCGCCCCGTGGACAATGGCGACCGACCGTCTGGTGGGCACGCCCACGCTAAACACCAATGGCGGTTTCAACCTTTATCTCGGCAACAACCCCGCCGCCAACGGGCGGTTCGTCAGCATCGTCGACACCCCCGCGGGGCCGGGTTGGGAGCAGATGCGCGAGGATCTGGGCGAAGTGGGCGCAAGCCGCCAGCTGGGGGCGCAGGCGAAAGCGTATATTCTTGCCCACCCTGCGGAGACGGCTCGGTTGACCGTCACCCGGCTCGCGCTGTTCTGGGCCCCGAACTGGCCCAGCCTGTCCGACGTCGAGGGATCGCGCGCGCTGTTGGCCATGCGTTCGGTGGAAGTCCTTCAATACCTTTTGCTGCTGGCCTTCGCACTGGTCGGCGCTTCGTCGCGCAGGCTGCCGCGCGACGCAGCCCTGGTCATCGCGGCGGCGGTGCTGGGGTTCTGGGCGATCCACGGCGTGACTTACAACATCGCGCGATACCGCGATCCGGCGATGCCGATCGTCATTCTGCTGGCCACGCTCGGCCTGCGCGAAACGCTGGCTCTGACGGGCCGCATGCTGAGGGAGCCGGCGCGTGTTGCAGCAACGAACTGAAGCCGATTCCCTGCCGCTGGTGGTCGACCTCGACGGAACGCTGGTTGCCGGGGACATCGCGATGGAATCGCTGATCACGGTGGCGCGGCGCAACCTGCGATCATTCCTCTGCGTCCTCGCCCTTGTGCTGTTTGCCAGCCGCGCCCGCCTGAAGGCGTATCTGGCACTGCACGATCCGGTCGATCCCGAAGGCTTGGCCTTTCGCCCCGCGGTGCTCGATCTCATCGCACAGGCACGCGCAGGCGGACGCCCGGTGATCCTCGCCAGCGCAGCGCACCAGGCCAATGTCCGCCGTGTGGCGCACCACCTCGGTCTGTTCGACGCGGCGCTCGGTTCGACTTCGCGCAGCAATCTGCGCGGCAAGGCCAAGCTGGATGCGATCCGCGCGACCCTGGGCGAGCAGCGTTTCGACTATGTCGGCGATTCGATGGCCGACCGGCCCATCTGGCAGGCGGCGCGCACCGCTTACACTGCAGGTATCGCCACTGGCACCAATGGCGGCGTTCGGCTGCATCGCGGCGCGGGCGTGCTGCGTTCGCTGGTAAAGGCGGTGCGCCCGCACCAGTGGGCGAAGAACGCGCTGGTGCTGGTGCCGCTGGTGACATCGGGCGGCCTGCTTGTTCCGGCCGAGTGGGGCGCCGCGCTGCTTGCGATGGGCTGTCTGTGCGTCATCGCGTCGAGCGTCTACCTGCTCAACGATGTGCTCGACCTGCGGGCCGACCGGCGACACAAGACCAAGCGCAATCGCCCGGTCGCGTCGGGCGAACTGGGCATCGGGCATGCCCTGCTGGCCAGTGCCACGCTGGCGGCGGTCGGCCTTGGCGTGGCGGCGGCTCTGCTTTCGCCGCTCGCGGCGCTGGCGATCGCGGCCTATTTCGGGCTGACGCTGGCCTATAGCCTGCGGATCAAGTCCGCGATGATCGCCGATGTGCTGGCGCTGGCCGCGCTCTATACCATGCGGCTGATCGTGGGCGCGGCGGCGATCGGGGTCATGCCGTCGATGTGGCTGCTGATCTTCTCGATCTTCTTCTTCCTCAGCCTCGGTTACCTCAAGCGGTTCGTCGAGCTGAATGCGAGCGAGCTCGAGCCCGAACGGCTGCTCTCGGGCCGTGGCTATCTGCGCGGCGATTGCGCGATCGTGGGGGTCTCCGGGTTGGCCGCAGGCATCGTTTCGGTGCTGGTGATCCTGCTGTTCGCCGCCGAGATGGCGGACAGCGGCGAGTATGCGGTGCCGCAGCTGCTGTGGCTGCTGGCAGTGCCGCTGCTTTACTGGATCAACCGCGTGTGGATCATGGCGACGCGGGGCGAGGTCGATGGCGATCCGGTCGCCTTCGCATTGACGGACAGGCGCAGCCTGGTGGTCGCGGCGGTACTGGGCATGATCGCGCTGGGCGCCAAATACGGCACGCTGACCGCGGTTGAAGGCCTGCCGATCGTCGGCGCTATTGCCGCGGGCGCCGTCTAGGCTGCCATCTCGTAGGGCTGGATTTCGCCCGACAGATACAGCCGCTTGGCCTTCGCCCGGCTGAGCTTGCCCGACGAGGTGCGCGGCAATGTGCGCGGCGGGACCAGTTCGACCAGGCAGTTCATGCCGGTGACCGATTGCACCTTCTCGCGAATACGGTCGCGCAGTTCGCGCCGCTCCGCGTCGTCGGTGACGCGGCAGTGGACGAGCACGGCGGGCGATTCCTCGCCATCCTCGCGCTCCACCGCGAAGGCGGCGATGTCGCCGTGGTTGAAGCCCGGCAACTGCTCCACTGCCCACTCGATATCCTGCGGCCAGTGGTTCTTGCCGTTGATGATGATCATGTCCTTCGCACGGCCGACGATGAACAGATAGCCATCGGCCATGTAGCCCATGTCGCCGGTATCCAGCCATGCGCTGCCGCCGTCGTCGCTGGGGACGAGGCATTCCTCTGTCGCTTCGACGTTGCGGAAGTAGGAATGCATGATGCTGGGGCCACGGCACCAGACTTTGCCGATCTGGTGATCGGCCTTGATCTCGTCGCCTTCGCCGCGGATTTCGACTTCCATGTCGGGCAACGGTTTCCCGCAATTCACGATCGCGCGATAGCGCGCGGGGCGGTTGAGGTTGGGGCGCGCGCCCGACAGGCGCTCTTCTTCCACCAGTTCCACCCGGATGCCTTCGCCCGGCGGCATCACGGTTACCGCCAGCGTGGCTTCGGCAAGGCCGTAGCTCGGCGTGAATGCGGAAGCCTTAAAGCCCGCTTGGGCAAAGGCATTAACGAAGTTCTGCATCACGTCGGGCCGGATCATGTCCGCGCCATTGCCTGCAGTACGCCAGCGCGACAGGTCGAACCGTTCCGCCACGTTGCTCTGGCTGGAGATGCGCCTCGCGCAGATGTCGTAGCCGAAGGTGGGCGAATAGGAGAGCGTGTTGCCTTCGTTGCGGCTGATGAGGTCCAGCCAGGCAAGCGGGCGCCGTGCGAAATGTTCTGTCTTGAGGTAATCGACCGAGACCTGGTTGGCGATCAGGCTCAGGAAGCAGCCGACCAGGCCCATGTCGTGGTACCACGGCAGCCAGCTGACGCAGCGATCATTGGTGCCCAGGTCCATCGCGCTCGCGTGACCGTAAAGATTGTGCAGCAGCGCCTTGTGGGTCACCGCCACCCCGGTGGAAAAGCGCGTCGAGCCGCTGGAATATTGCAGATAGCAGATATCGTCCGGCTGCGCTTCGGGCAGGTCGGCTTCGGGCGCATCGCGCTCTGCGAAGCTGGCCCAGTCGGTGCCTTCGCATCCCTGCCGGTCCGCAGCCGCCTGCGCCATTTCGGCGATGTCGGGCGGATAGATCAGAATCCTGGGATCGGAACTTTCCAGCTGCACGGCCAGCTGATCGATATAGCCGTCCTTGCCGCCGAAGCCGGTGGGCAGGGGCAGCGGCACGGGCCAGGCACCGGCATAGATGCACGCGCAGAACAGCGCCGCGAATTCGGGACACGTCTCTGCCACCAGCGCCACGCGGTCTTGCGGCTGGATACCCGAAGCGATCAGCCGGTAGGCCATTTCCAGCGCGTCGCTGCGCATCTCGCGATAGGTATAGGCGCGGGCGAGCGTCCCCCGCATATCGTGGAAATTGAGGCCCTTCTCCGACCGGGCGGCGTAATCGACCGCTTCGTTGAAGGTGGCGAAATCGGCCCGGCGACGCGGCAGCGCGCAATCATTGGGCGTCGGATGAATGGGATTGTCGAGCATAGAAGAGAGCGTAATCCTGTTACCGCTATCGGACCCGGGGGCAGGCCGCCGCCACGAAACGGCAGCCGGCATGCCTCGTCAGGGCAGGCGTTTGGTCGATCACAATCGTCGTTCCCAACATGAGGGCGGTTCCAATCCTCAAGGAGTGTGGCATCATTATGTCCCATGGGCCAATCCCCGGAGACTTCGCGGCGCCGTCCCGCAATGGCAAATCCTCTCGACGAGGCTTCGCTTCGCGACCTCGCGCTTAGTTATGCGGGGCGCTACGCCACCACGGCGGCCAAGCTCAAGCACTATCTGCGCCGCAAGCTACGCGAGCGGGGATGGGCGGGGGATGATGAACCCCCGGTTGACGCGCTGGCCGATCGGTTCGTGGAACTCGGCTATATCGACGACGCAGCCTTCGCCGAGGCCCGCACGCACGATCTTCTGCAGCGCGGGTATGGCGCCCGCCGCGTGGCGCAGGCGCTTTACCATGCTGGCGTGGACCGTGAGGCGACAGAGGTTGCCGAACCCGGCGAGGCGCAACGCCGCGCCGCTGCGATGGCCTTTGCCCGCAGGCGGCGGATCGGCCCTTTCGCGGTCGAACCGGCGGACGAGCGCAAGCGGGAAAAGCAGCTTGCGGCCCTGCTGCGCGCGGGCCATGGATTTACGCATGCGCGCATGGTCATCGATGCACAGGACGAAGGCGCGCTGCGCGAATGGATCGAAGAGGCAGAGGATGAGGCGCGGTACGATGACGATTGACCGACCCCGGTTGCGCTGCATGGCAATCGCCATTGCGGCGGTGCTAGCCTTGCCCGGCTGCGCCTCGAAAAGTAACGATCAGGCAGGCGAACAGTCCGCCCAGACCAGCCAGCGGCATCCCGAATCCGGCCTGGAGGTGATTCCGGTTACCGTCTCCACCGCGCAAGGCGATCACCAGTTCATGGCAGAGTTGGCCGCCACCGGGCCGGAGCAGGCCAAGGGCCTGATGTTCCGCACACAGCTTGGCCCGGACGAGGCGATGATCTTCCCGCGCAAGGGCGATGTCGCCAGCTTCTGGATGAAGAACACGCCGCTTCCGCTGGACATCATATTCATCGGTACCGACCGGGAAATCCTGAACATCGCAGCGCAGACCACGCCATATTCGCTCGACAGCGTAAGCGCGGTGGGGCCGACCGGTGCAGTGCTCGAAATTCCCGGTGGCCGGGCGGCGGAACTGGGGATCGAACCCGGCGACACGGTCGACTGGTAGCGACTATCATTCGCACACCGCGTGAAAGCGACTTGGCCCGGCACCGGGCTTGCGCTAGTCCGCGCCTTGAAATGAGCATCCTCGGCAAGATCTTCACCTGGTGGGATGGTGCCACCATCGGCACCTCCATCTTCACCTCGCGCAAGGGCGAGCACGTCGGCACCGATGCCGCGGGCAACCGCTATTACCGCAGCAAGCACGTCAAGGATGGCCAGCGCGAACGGCGCTGGGTGATCTACGACGGTGCCAATGATGCGAGTCGGGTGCCTTCGGAATGGCACGGCTGGCTGCACGGATCGGGCGAGGATGTGCCCGAAAGCTTCCTGCCCGCGCCGCGAATCTGGGAAGCCGACTACACCCCCAATGCCACCGGTTCGGCAGACGCCTATCTGCCCAGCGGCGCGTTGCAGCGCGGGGGCCGCAGGGCACGCGCCAGCGGCGATTACGAGGCGTGGTCGCCGGGCGAGTGATGGCGATGCGCCTGCCCGCCGCCGTGCTTTCGTGCGCCCTTGCGCTGGCCGCGTGCAACAGCGGCTCGCCCGAGCCCGAGGCGCTTGAAACCGAGGTGCCCGAAGAACTGGCCAAGGGCACCGCACGCGATACCGCCAACGACAGCGAGACCATCGGCACCCCGATGGCCGACCGGGTGGCGACGATCGGCCTGCTCAACAAGCGCAACAACGTAAGCCGCGACTTCGAGCTGAAGCCGGGCGAGGCGACCCGTGTGGGCGATGTCGTGATCCGGCTGGAAGCGTGCGAGAAGACCGCGCCGTGGGAATTGCCCCAGGAAGAAGGTGCGTTCGTTCAGGTGTTCGTGCGCGAACGCAAGGGCAACGAGCCCGAGCCCAGCTGGAACAAGGTGTTTTCCGGCTGGCTGTTCCGCAACTCACCCAGCCTCAATGTGGTCGAGCACCCGGTCTACGATGTCTGGGTCAAGCAATGCGCGATGAGCTTTCCCGGAGAAGAAGAAAGCGCCGGGGAAGACTGAGCAGCCGCTTCGCGCTCCAGCTCTGCAAAAGCGCCCGGCAGGGTCAGCCGCTGGTCGCCGCGCGCCGCCTGCAGGCGTTCCAGATATTGCTCTTGCGGGATCGGGATCGCACCAAGCGAGGCAAGATGCCCGGTCATGAACTGGCAGTCGAACAGCTCGCACCCGGCGCGCTGCAACAGTGCGAGCAGCCAGCCCAGCGCCACCTTCGAGGCATCGCGGCGCTCGCTGAACATGCTTTCGCCGCAGAACACCCTGTCGAAGGCGACTCCGTAGACGCCGCCGACCATCTCGCCGTCCTGCCAGCACTCTATCGAATGCGCGTGGCCGACCTCGTGCAGCCGCTGGTAGCTGGCGGCGATCCGCCCGCTGATCCAGGTATCCTCGCCGGTGGCGCGCGGCGCGGCGCATTTCAGCACGGTGCCTGCAAAATCGCTATCCACCCGCAGCGTGAAGACCTCGCGCCGGATCGTGCGAGCGAGCGAGCGCGAACAGTGGAATCCGCCGATGGGGATGATCGCCCGTTCGCGCGGCTCGACCCAGAAAATATCCTGGTCGGCCCGCGTCTCCGCCATCGGGAACATGCCCTGGCGATAGGCGGAGAGCAGGATGGGGGGCGGGACGATCGGCAGCATGGTCGTACCATACCTAGCCGCGATGTCAGGCGGGCGCCATGCTCTGCGCGAACTCCTGCAATCGCTGCGCATCGACGAGCCGGGCGAATTCGTCGTGCGAGAGACGCGCGCCGTCATAGAGCACATGGTCCGCCGGGCCTTCCCCCGGGAACAGCCGATCGAGGTAAGAGATCATCCGCGTCATCGTCCTCCGGTTGCCGTGGGTCACATTGGTCGGTCGGGCGTGGAGGGTGATGTTCTGATCCATGAACACGGTCTCGCCGTCGTGCCAATCGTGGTGGTAGATATGCTCGGGACGATCGATCTTGTTCCAGAGATGGGCCTTGAATTTCTGGCTCTCTTCAGCCGTCATGCCCTTGAAATGGCTGAAGCAATGGCTCGGGAAGCGCATCCCTTTGCGGCCTGTAACAGTGCTGTCGACCAGCTTCGTTTCCATGTTCTCGTGCGGCACCATGTTGTAACGGCTGATTTCGAGATGCCACTTCTCGATATCCGGGCTCATGCCCCCGCCGTCCCATCGCCATACGCAGACAGCTTCGTCGACCATGCTGCGGTCCTCGTGATTGAGCGCATCATAGGCTGGGGCGGTGCAGAGAAACGATGTGCGGCTTTTTTCCGAACCCCACAAGCTCATGAGCCCGATCACCCGCTGGCTGTCGTGATAGGCTTGCTGATCGGCATGCCAGTCGAGTTCGCCATTGGGAAACAGCCCGGTGGCCTTGCCACGCTTGTCCTTGATGAAGCTGACACGCGCCATGCCGGGAAGCGCGCCTGTCTTGTCGAGACCGGAGGCGACCTGTCCCATTGCCATGAACGCACTGCGCCAGTGGCGGCCGGTCAGGCGTTTTTCGAGCACGTAGCGATTGACGATCGGCATACAGGGTTGCCCCCACAGCATCTGAATATCGTATAGTCGCTGTTCCGGAACCGATTGCCGAACCACAACCACGCATTCATGCGCGACGATACGACCCAGCTCGCGACAGGATTCATCATCGAGGAGGTCGATTTCGGAGACCTCGACCCCGTTGGCGATCGGCGTCACCTTCATTCGGCAGGCTCCAGAATCTGCGCCTGTTCGGGCTGCGTATTTTTGCTGTGTGCCAAGGCGGTTTCCCGGTCGATCAGGAAAATCCTGCCCAGCGTCCGCACCATCCCCGTCCATTGGGCGAAACTTTCCGCATCGCGCACATCCTCGTCGCGCGGTTCAAACTTGGACGACCAGCCGCCCGAATACATCCGGCATTCCGAACAGATGGTGTCGGATGTGCCGCATTTTTCCAGCGGGGCATGGTTCAGATCGGTTTTGAAGTAGCGCATGGGTTCGACCATCCGCGGATGGCAATCGCGCGCGATCCCCGTTGCAGGGTCGATATCGTACAACGGCCCGATCTGCGTCGCCCAGGCGTTGTATGCGTGTGAATAGACCACCGTATCGGGGAAATCCTCGATCAGGTCGTCCATCAGGCGGCGCGCGGCGGCAAGGCTGCCTTCGTCCCACCGCAGGTTGTCCTCTTTTGAGGATATTCGGAAATACTTGCCATCGGGGCCCATCCGGTCGGCCAGTTTGCGCGCGTAGCTCTGCGTGGGCGAATACATATTGAAGGTCAGCGGCAGATCGTTGTCCCGGCAGATTTCCGCCAGCCGACGCGCATCGCCCAGGTTGGAGCGGGTCAGCGTGTAAAGCATGATCGCGCGCGGATCGCCGGCGTAATTGCGAATAGCCTTGGCAAAGGCATTGGCGCCGCGCAGGCTGGTGTCGACATCCTCATCCACGCCCCACACCGAAACGCCGATCCGATAGGGGATCGCCGGGTCGAGGCGGATCGTGCCATTCGTGCCGATATTGCCGTGGGGGAAATGCTCCGCGGCTGCGATCAGACGCTCCTGCTCCAGCGCGGGTTCCGCACCGACGAAATAGGCCATGGTGACGCCGCGACGGCCCTCGGCGGCGAAGAAATCCTCCCACGCGGTGCGATCCCTCACCTCGCGCGGTGGCGGCGAGAAATCATCCGAGAAATAATAGCACCCCTCGCAGAACAGGTTGCAGCGCGTCGCCACCTCGTAAAACGCCGGGCGGCGGAAAGCGCGCACAACAGCCTTGGCGGCCTCGTATTCCGGCCTGAGATCGGGGCGATCCCGCAGGATCTGGACGACCTTTGCAAGGCGGCCTTTGCGTTGGTGGGCGGTCATCGATCGACTCGGCTTCTGGCTATGCTTCAGTAATTATTTCATATTCCAGTATCGCCGCGAAGAACAGGGCGTGTGTCGCGGCAGACCTGTTCGGGCACGATTCCCCTGGAGCGGAGGATCTTCTCCAAGCGGCGGGAATAAATGCGTGCCCCCTTGGCATTGAGATGCGCACTGTCGCGGAATAGCGCGGCATCGTAGCGCGTGGCGCGGTTCTGCCAGTCGTCGATCACGATTGCACCGCGCGTTTCCAAATCTCTCAACAGCGCGTTGAATTCATCCGTTTCGAACCAGTCTGCCTGCTGCAACGGGCGATTGAATTCGTCGATGAATGGCGACTCGACCAGCACCAGCTGGCCGCCATGCGCCGCCACCTTGTCCGCGATTCGCAACAGAGTCTGGTGCGTGCGTGCGGGCGTAGTCGGATCGGCATCGGTCACGGCCTGCGCTGCGGCTTCCCATTCTGCCAGCACCCCCTTTGCCAGCACGTCGGCCTCTTCCGGGGGGACAGACAGGGTGTCATGCACAACCGCCGGGTCGGGCGGTGGAATGCGACCAAGCGCATCGAGCAGCGCAATGTGCCAGGGCTCGACCAGATGCTGGCCTACGGCCGGCATTATCGGAGCAAGCATGGCCTGCCGCCAGTCGTCCCCGATCAGGCCCCATTCGCCTTCGCCTTGCAGGAAAGTGTAGGTATACCGGCGGCGATAGACGTTCGCGAGACCTGGTATGGCATTATCGTAAAGCTGCGAGGCCGGGCTGGTCGACAGGAAGAAAAGCCTGGGCGGGTCGGGGCGCGAAAGGATCAGATCGATCAAAGCTTCGGATTCGAACAGGTCCTGGCCGTTATTGTAGAACGGCGCGCCGTCGATGCACATGGCATCGAAGTCGATCGCGTTGCCGGTCGACCCGCCGAGCGATACGGCTTCCTTTCCCGCGATGCGATCGAACTTCGCCTGCATTTTCTGGGGCTCGGTCGGCCCGCTTATCGGTACCCGGCCCGCAAGGTTGAGCGCAGCGAGGACGGCGAGACCGAAGGCGACAAACGCGAGGACGGAACGAAAAGACCAGCGCATCAGAAATCGAAATACAAAAAGCCGGTGCCGGTGAACACGCCGAACATCAGGATCGTGGCGGCGAGTCCCCACCAGAACGGCCACGCGACGACCGCACCGGCGGACTCAAGCCGATCGAAGACCGGACGGCGTGCGTCGAGCCATTGATAGAATTCGAGCGCGACGATCGCGAACAGGAACAGCTTGCTGACCTGCAGGGCCCCCAGGCCGGCGGAAAGCGTAAGCGCCTCACCCGGCAGATGGGCGATCTTGCCCCAGATCGCGTAGGTCTGGTCCCAGCCGGGTGCGTTCACGATCGAACCCAGGAACAGCAGGAAGAACCACAGCACCGCCCGGTTCATGTTGCGCCCGATCAGCCGAGAGCCGCGCTCGCCGACCCCGGCCCGCGCCAGTGCGCGACTCGACCCGGCAAGCATCCCGCGCTGGCGGCGCACCCAACCTTCACCGATCATCAGCAGCCCCGCGATGCCGCCCGCCACCAGCCACGAGGTCGACGCGCCATGCCACAGGCTGATCAGCAGCGTGGTCACCACCGTTGCCACGAACCTGGACCAGACCTTCGTGTGCCGCGCGATGGGGATATAGACGTAATCGGTGAACCAGCGCGTCACCGTGATATGCCACCGCTGCCAGAACTCGGCGATGGACACCGCGGCATAGGGGCGGCGGAAATTCTGCGTCAGCGCGATGCCCATGATCAGGCTCGACCCGATGGCGATGTCGGCATAGCCCGAAAGGTCTGCATAATAGCGGTAGAGCGCCCCCAAGGTCGCAAGCGTCACGGTGAGAGAGGTATGCGCTTCGGGCGCGGCGAGGATGGGCGGTACCAGCAGCCCCAGCCGGTCGGCGATCACCAGCTTCTTGAAATAACCGACCAGGATGAGCGCGCCGCCCATCGCCGCGCGCCGCAGGTCGAACACCTGTTCTTCGCGCAATTGCGGCAGCAGCTTGTATGGCCGCTCGATAGGGCCTGCCAGAAGCTGCGGGAAATACATCACGTATACCGCGAAAATGCCCAGATGCGTCTCGGCCTCGCGCTTTCCCCGATAGACGTCGATCGTGTAGCCGAGCGTCTGGAAGGTATAGAACGAAATGCCCAGCGGCAGGATGACATCGGCGAGGGTGAAGTTGCCGACCCGGACATCGTAGAACGTCGTCCCGGCCAGCAAGGCGCTGTACTTGAAGAAGATCAGCGGGCCGAGATTGCACAGCATGCTGGCACCGAACAGCAACCGGCGGAGTTTCTTGCCGCGAACCTCCATCAGCCTCTGCGCGACGAAGAAATCAACGAATGTGGTGAACAACAGCAGGGCGAGAAACTCGACCCGCCAGCTGCCGTAGAACAGGTTGCTTGCCGCGAGCAGCAGCACCCAGCGCCAGCGATGCGGGACGAGGAAAAACAGCGCCGCCACGATCGGCAGGAACAGCAGATAATCCAGCGAATGGAAGATCATCCTGCGCGGCCCGGCTTCGATCAGCGGCGCGCGCGCAGGAAAATCGGCCGTTCCCCGACCGGGCGCTGGGTCCATTCGACCGCCATGCGCAAGGGGCAGGCAGGATTGGGCGCGATGTCGAACCGGTCGCAGATCAGCGCGAGAAACAGCACCAGTTCGATCTGCGCGAGGCTGGAGCCGGTGCATCCGCGTGGCCCGGTGCCAAACGGCATCCACGCCGCGCGGCGCCTGCGCTCGTCCCCGTCGGCTTGCACGAACCGCTCCGGCCGGAAATCGTCCGGCTGGCTCCAAATCGCGCGATGCCGCTGCATGGCGTAGATCGACATGATGGCGAGCGACCCTGCGGGCAGTTCGACCTCGCCCACCGCAAGTCCGCTCCTGACCTCCCGAATGACCTGGATCACTGGCGGGTAGAGGCGCAGCGTCTCCCGAACGACAGCCAGCGCGACGGGCAATCTGGAAAGCGAGAAAACGCCCTCCCGGTTCGCCCGCCATTCCTCGCGCACATCCTTTTGCAGCTCCGGCAGGTGGGCGACCAGCCAAAGCATCCAGGTGAAAGCTGCCGACGCATTGTCATGCCCCGCGTGCAAGAAGAGCGTGAGCGTGTTGAGGTCTTGCGGGAAGGGAGGGGGCGTGTGCGTGCCATGCCTGTCCTGCCAGTCGCCAACCAGGCGCGTGGCGAGGGTGGAGAGCAGGCCGAGTTCCTCCTTCAGCTCGATCGGGTGGCGGTCGGCGATGGATCGCGCGGTCTGGTCCACCAGGCTATCGCGTTGCCGGGCTTCGTTCTCGTCCGCGAACATCGCGCGATGCAATGTGTCGAGGGTCAGCCTGCGGGCATCGCGTTGCAGCGGGATGGGCTCGTCCTGCGCGTATCCCTCCCACTCCGCCAGCATGTCCGCCAACGCGAGGTGGATGCGGGGCACCAGGCTGAGCGCGCGCTCGGACGTGATCGGCTGCGCGACGTTGCGGCGGGTGCGCCGCCAGTCCTCCTGCTGCGCCTGGATCAGGTTCTCGCCATAGCTGGCGCCGAGGATGCGATCCTGAATCCGCGCACGCGGGAAGGCGTCGTTGCGGTTCTGCAGGATGGTGGAGACCGCTTCGGGCTCCGCCACGAAGGCGATTCTGCGCCGCTCGGCCATGGCCAGCTCGATTCCCGTGTCGAGCAGGCGTGCGGGCCAGTTCGCCGCAGGATCGCGCAGGACCTTGCCCAGCGATGGCAGCGTCGCGGCACCGCTATCCTTCAGGTGTAAGCGAGGGGGATCCGGATCCAGTACCACCGCGTGTTCTTTCGCCATGCACGGTGGCCTTAAGCCTTGATTTCACGGTTAACAACTCGGTCGCGCTACGGATGTGGCCGCAGGAGGCAGGATAGATCAATGCTTGCCAACCCGCTCACCCCGCCGTAGAGCCCGCTTCCGCCTGCAGGGGTGTAGCTCAGCTGGTAGAGCATCGGTCTCCAAAACCGAGGGCCACGGGTTCGAATCCTGTCACCCCTGCCATTCCTTCGGCGACGAGCCAGCGCCGGTCGCCCATCACGCCGGAAGAGGCCATCGCGATGGAATTTCTCCACACCATGATCCGCGTCAGCGACCTCGACGAGTCGCTGGATTTCTTCTGTGGCAAACTCGGCCTGGTGGAAACTTCGCGCAAGGAGGTGGAGGCGGGGCGCTTCACGCTGGTGTTCCTCGCCGCGCCCGGCGATGCGCAGAGCGCGCGGGAAACCGATGCACCGCTGGTGGAGCTGACCTATAACTGGGACCCGGAGGAATATTCCGGCGGGCGCAATTTCGGCCACCTGGCCTATCGGGTGGAGGATATCTACGCGCTCTGCCAAAGGCTGATGGATCGCGGTGTCACGATCAATCGCCCTCCGCGTGACGGGCGCATGGCCTTTATCCGCTCGCCCGACGGGATCTCGATCGAACTGCTGCAGAAGGGCGAATCGCTGCCCCCGCAGGAGCCTTGGTCGTCGATGGAAAATACCGGCAACTGGTAGCCGGTTTGCGGGCGCTGCGTCCGATTGGTCACAATTCTGCAATTTTTGCGCATCGCGGGAACCCGGCGGATTGGCTGGGCTTGCGCGGTGTTTGCAATGCCTCCCTTTTGTTCCCACAGGAAACTCGGGAACGTCGCATACGAGGCGTGCATTTTTTACGGCATAACGAACTCGGTTTTCACGTCAGGAGATGACCAATGTCGAGCATGCCATTCCGCAGCAGCCGGTCGGATAGCTGGACCAGCCCGCGTTCGCACACCGACGCGACGCTTCGCATGATGAAGTACGGCAAGATTCAGCCGATGCATCAACCCAGTTTCTGGGAGCGTCTGTTCGGCGCCGTCTGAGCTAGTAAAGCCTCAAGGCGGGCGAACGATCTAAGCCAACGAACAAAAGGGCCGGAGCGCGAGGTTGCGCTCCGGCCCTTTGCTTTGTGGCCCGGTGGCTAGCGACCAGCGCCGGGCTAGTATTCCTCCGGCTCTTCCGGGGTATCCGCGTGGAAATCCTTGCCCGCGGTCTTGTCGCCCCGCGACAGGGCGAAGACCACGCCCGACAGCAGCAGCAGCGCCAGCAGGTTGGGCAGCACCATCACGGCGTTGGCGATATCGCCCATCCGCCAGATCAGGTCGCTCTCGCGCCCGGCCCCGATGAAGATGCCGACGCACCACAGCACGCGCCAGATCATGTGGAGCACCTTTTCGCCGCCCAGCGTCGATCCGGGAATGCGATCGTACAGGAAGGTGATCGCCCGTTCGCCGTAATAGCTCCAGGTGAGCAGCGTGGTGAACACGAACAGCAGCAGCGCAAAGCTGGCGACCATCGTACCCAGCGGGATGCTGCCGATCTCGAACGGGAAGGCAGCGGCAAAGGCACCGCTCGTCACCGCAAAGCCATCGAGGTCGGCCTGCCAGGCGTGCAGCACCGGCTGGCCCGCATGGGTGAAGTTGCCTTCCACCGTCAGGATGACCAGCGCGGTCATGGTGCAGATCACGATCGTGTCGATGAAGGTGCCCAGCATCGCCATGCGGCCCTGGAACTCCGGATCGTCGGTCTGCGCCACCGCGTGCGCGATCGGGGTCGAGCCCTGACCGGCCTCGTTCGAAAACAGGCCGCGCGCCACGCCCGCCCGGATCGCGAGGATCACTGCCGCCCCCACGAACCCGCCGCTGGCCGACTGCACGTTGAACGCGCCGCCGAAGATGCGTCCGAAGGTTTCGGGGATATCCTGAATGTTCAGGATGATCGCGATGATCGCCATGACGATGTAGGCCAGCGCCATGATCGGCACGACGCTTTCCGCAACGCGACCGATCGACTTGATCCCGCCGATGATGACGACGAACACCAGAATGGCGACGATCAGCCCCCCGAGCCATTCCTCGATTCCGAACAGCTCGTTCAGGCCGTCGGCAACCGCGTTGGCCTGGATCGCATTGCCGGTGACGAGCCCGCTGATAAGCGTGCCGACGCAGAAGAATATCGCCAGCCACGTCCATTTCGGGCCGAGGCCCATCATGATGTAGCTCATCGGGCCGCCGCGATAGGTGCCTTCGCTGGTGGTTTCGCGATAGCGGATCGCCAGCGCGCCCTCGGCAAAGGCCAGCGCCATGCCGAACAGCGCGGTGACCCACATCCAGAAGATCGCGCCCGGTCCGCCCAGCGCGATCGCGGTCGCGACGCCTGCAAGGTTGCCCGTGCCGACCTGGCCGGAAAGCGCGGTGGAAAGCGCGGCGAACGGCGAAATCTCGCCCGCGCCGCCCTTCTTGCGGCCTGCGAACAGGTTCTTCACCGCCGACCCCAGATTGGTGATCGGGTAGAACCTGAGGCCGATCATGAACCACAGGCCCGCGCCCAGCAGGATGATGGCAAGCGGCGGGAAGGGGAGTACTTCAACCCCGTTCCACGTACCGCCCCAGATAAAGTCCGCGACATTCGTCACCGGCCCCAGCAATTGCTGGTCCAGACTTTGCGTCGGCGCTGCGCTGCTCATGTGGTGTCCCACCCCTTTTGAAATTCGTCCCTTGGCGGGTGCTAGGGGAGTGAAGGACACATTTCCAGCCCTCTCGAACCCGCTTGTGAGCCGCGACGCCGTGTAATAGGCAAGTCCTTCCGATATGGGAGGAATTCGGAATGGCACGTGGGAGTTTCGGACGCATAGGCGCCGCATTGGCGGCTGCGGGACTGGTCGCGGCAACGGCATCGCCCGTCGCGGCGCAGCAGCTCGATAAGTGGTGGAAGATCAAATTCTACGAGAGTCAGGAGACTTTCGATTACTACCCGATCACCCTGCGTGTCGATTACGGTCGGGCGAAGCACAAGTACGGAAGCTCTCTGACGCCGGCCGCCGTCGCCAGCCTGGAAAACCGGTCAGACGAGCCCATGTGCGCGGCTCTCTACTTCAAGACCGAGCAGGATGGTTACAACGAACTGTTCGAGAGCGGCAATGGAGCCGCGTACCTTATCAAGGCCGGCAAGACGCAGAAGGTCGCTGCGACGGTCTACAGCCGCAGCGGCCGTGCGCAGCAATTCGGATTCGGCACGATGGTGGTCCATAGCTGGCACCCGTCGGGCAAGAAGAGTTGCGGTGGTGATCCCAATGGTCGGCCGGATTTTCCGTAAGGGCACGCCGACGCGCTTGCTTTTGACCAACTGCCCGCCTAGATGCGGTCGGGTCTCAAGACATCGAAGCTGACGACCCGCCCTCCGATCATCCGATCGCGAAGGCGATCCCGGCTTCCCGAAAGAGACGCGAAATTTGGTCCAACAGTTATCAGATGGAAACGGCAGCGATGGCCGAAGGCAAAGTCGAGACGAAGAAGCGCAAGACATCGCCGGGTGAATTCGCCCGGCAGGTGCGCGCCGAAACGAGCAAGGTCGTCTGGCCGACCCGGCAGGAGACGATCCAGACCGCGATCTTCGTCAGCATCCTGGTGCTGATCCTTTCGCTGTTCTTCCTCGGCATCGACACGCTGTTCGGCGCGGTCGTCCGTTTCCTCCTCACGCTCGCCTGAGCCGCACTTCCGCAGGATATTTCATGGCACGCTGGTACATTATTCACGCCTATTCCGGGTTCGAGAACAAGGTTCGCGACGCGATCATCTCCGAGGCGGAGCGCCTTGGCCTGTCCGAAGGGGTCGAAGAGGTCGAAGTGCCGACCGAAACCGTGACCGAAGTGAAGCGCGGCAAGAAGGTGCAGGTCGAACGCAAGTTCATGCCCGGCTACGTGCTCGCCAAGCTGAACATGACCGACGATATCTATCACCTGGTCAAGAACACGCCCAAGGTCACCGGCTTCCTTGGCGCCGGCGCGAAGCCGCAGGCGATCAGCGAGAAAGAGGCCGCGCGCTATTTCGGCGGTGTCGAAGAAGCCAAGGCCGCGCCGAAGAAGGACATCAGCGTCGATTACGAGATCGGCGATCAGGTCAAGGTGCTCGACGGACCCTTCGCCAGCTTCAACGGCGTGGTGGAAGAGCTCGATTTCGACAAGGCGAAGGTCAAGGTCTCGGTCTCGATCTTCGGCCGTGCGACCCCGGTCGAACTCGATTTCGAACAGGTCGAACTGGTCAAGTAATCCGCCGCGCGGGGTGCGCACACCATGCGTACCCGCCCTGGCATCTGCAATCGCAAGAAACGCTTCGCCACGCGTGACGAGGCAGAGCAGGCAGCCGCCTGCGCACCGTTCACCCTGCGCGCCTACCGCTGCGAGCTGTGCCGCAATTTCCACCTGACCAGCCGGACCAAGGGGATGAAGATCCCGCGCCGCGAACTCGGCGGGAACGCATGAGGGTCAGGTCAGCCAGCCCAGGCTCTGGCTATAGGCCAGGCTCAGCATGATCGTATCGACCGCCGCGTGGGCCAGGACGCAGGCCCACAGGTTGCCGCGATTGGCGAAGCGCAACCAGCCAAGGAACAGCCCGATGCTCGCCGTCACCAACACGCCGCCCCATCCCTGATAGAGGTGCGGCAGGCCGAACAGCGCGGCCTGAATGATCGCGGCAGGCCACTTTCTCCCGCGCATTCCGCGCAGCCGCATCAGCCGGTCCATCAGGAAGCCGCGATACAGCAATTCCTCACCAAGCCCGGCGGTGAACCATGCCACCAGCACGATCCACAGGGCGAAGCTCAGCGGGCTTTCGACCACCAGATCGATGATCAGGCTCACATCGATCGGCGCGATGCCCAGCGCGTCGAGCACGACGTGGCCGATGGCGAATAGCGCGATGATCGCCCCCGTGCCCAGCGCAGCAAAGGCCAGCGTGCGGCCCATGTTGACCGGCGGGCGAAGGTTCCATGCGTGGCGCAGGCAGCCATCGGACGCGAGCCATAATCGCGCGACCAGCAGGGCCGCCACCATGCTTGCTACGGTGGAGCCGAGCATGCCTGCATTGGTCTGGCCCAGCAGCAGGACCGCGGGGATACCGGCAAGGACGTAAGCGCCCGCAACGCTGACCAGCTGGAGGAGAAACCGCAGCCAGCTCAAGCGGCGTAACCGGTTTCGGGCGAGGGAGCGTTGCTTCATTCCGGCGCACTAAGTGCCCGGGATCGGGCGATTTCGCAAGGGCGGCTGCGCATGCGGGACCCGGAACGGGACGGATCGGGCGGCAAACATTACGAGCCGTTGGAACGCGCGGCAAAGCTTGCATTCCTGCGTCAATTCGCTAGATGGCGCGCTTCCCAACACCAGTTCGGGATTCCACGCGGAAGGGGCGCTCCGGCTCCCCGTCATACCGCTTACCATGAGCGCGGCATAAAATGTGCCGCGCGACAGTGAGAAAAGGAGGCCACCAATGGCCAAGAAGATCGAAGGTTACATCAACCTTCAGGTGCCCGCGGGCGCTGCCAACCCCTCGCCGCCGATCGGCCCTGCGCTGGGTCAGCGCGGCGTGAACATCATGGAATTCTGCAAGGCGTTCAATGCCGCCACGCAGGAGCTCGAAAAGGGCGCCCCGATCCCGACGAAGATCACGGTCTATGCGGATCGCAGCTTCACCTTCGTCACCAAGAGCCCGCCCGCCAGCTTCCTCATCAAGAAGGCGATGAAGATCAAGTCGGGTTCGAAAGAGCCGGGCAAGAACATCATCGGTTCGATCAAGACCAGCCAGCTGGCCGAAATCGCCGAAACCAAGATGAAGGATCTGAACGCGAACGACATCGATCAGGCGGTCAAGATCATCGCCGGTTCCGCCCGTTCGATGGGCATCGAAGTGGTGGAGGGCTAACCAATGGCTACTTTGAGCAAGAAGCAGAAGACGCTGAGCGAAAAGCTGGACGCGGAAAAGCTGTACACCTTCGACGAGGCGCTTTCGACGCTGCGCGAGCACAAAGCGAAGTTCGACGAGACCGTCGAAGTCGCGATGAACCTGGGCGTCGATCCGCGCCATGCGGACCAGATGGTGCGCGGCATGGTTTCGCTGCCTTCGGGCACGGGCAAGACCGTGCGCGTCGCGGTGTTCGCCAAGGGCGACAATGCCGACAAGGCGCTGGCCGCCGGTGCGGACAAGGTCGGCGCGGAAGACCTGATGGAAGACATGCAGGCTGGCAACCTCGATTACGACCGCGTGATCGCAACGCCCGACATGATGGGTGTCGTCGGTCGTCTCGGTAAGGTGCTGGGTCCCAAGGGCCTGATGCCGAACCCCAAGCTGGGCACCGTGACCCCGAACGTGGAACAGGCCGTGAAGGACGCCAAGGGCGGCCAGGTCGAATTCCGCGTGGAAAAGCAGGGCATCATCCACTCCGGCCTCGGCAAGCTGTCGTTCAAGGACGAAGAGCTGAAGACCAACTTCAAGGCCTTTACCGACGCGATCGTCAAGGCGAAGCCGTCGGGCGCGAAGGGCAAGTACGTCAAGAAGGTCACGCTGACCTCCTCGATGGGCCCTGGCCTGAAGATCGACCTGACGGAAGTCGAAGGCGCGTAATTTTCGCTCGCGGCGGATCGCTTCGCGATCGCCTGCGCGGGCGCGGCCTAATGGCCGACGCGCGGTCGCGCTTGCCGAGTTCGATCCGAACTCGGAGGGCTAGCGCCAGACCCGAACCGAAGGTTCGGCAAGGCCGACCGTCAGCGTTTGAGGCGTAAAATAGAAAAGGGCCGGGGGATCACCCTCCGGCCCTTTTTTGCGTCTGAGCTAGGCCGACCTGAGCAGGCGGCTGTAGATCCAGCCGATCCCGATCAGGCTGAAGCCCAGCGCGAGGAAGCTTGCGACGCGCAGCAGACCGTCCAGCCCGGCAGCATCGACGAGGAACACCTTCGCCACCGCCAGCAGCATCAGCACCAGCGATCCGACGCGCCAGCGCCGCTGCTTGCGCCACCATCCCCAGCCGAGGAAGGCGAGCGCGACCAGAATGCCGAGCAGCGAGCGGAGCAGATCCTCCGTCTCGCCCATCGGAACCGCGACCAGCACCGATCCGGCAAAGGCCTGCCGCAGTGCGCTGAGCGCGAACGCCAGTGCCAGAGCCATCAGCACGCCATCGCCCGCCATCCGGCCCCATGCGAAACCTGCACGCGCAATCTCGCGCCCGACAAGCCACGCCGCCATCGCGCCGATGGCGTAGGAGGGCAGCAGGAGGTTGGCGAGCGGCACGCTCCCCACCGCCTGCGCATCCCACAGCGGGTTATGCAGCACGAAGCCGAGCCATGCGAAGTGGGCCAGTGAGAGCGCGATCAGGGCGCAGCCGGTCCAGCGCGCCCACGCCTGAGCCCGCGCGCCGCCCAGGGCAAGCAGGCCGTATCCCGTACCCAGCAGCAGTCCCTGCCACAGCGTCCGCTCTAGCAGTCCGCGCGCCACGAAATCCTCCGTTTGCCCGAGCGGGAAAAGCTGGCGGAACAGGACATGCGCAATCACCACTGACAGTGCGTTAGCGATAACTCCCGAGGCGATGCGAAGCGCACTCCTCTGCGCATCCAAGCGCCACGCCGCCAGGCTTGCGAGCAGCGCAAGCGGTACGATCCGGTTGGCGACCTGGGCGACGCTCGGCAGGTCCGCCAACGGTGTGGGCACACCCGCCAGCGAAGGGATAAGCGCGATGAGCCACTGGCCGATGGTCGGCATCGCCCAGCCGGCGGCGATTCCCAGCAGGGCCAGCGCGGTATGGTGCCACTTCGGCAGGCCGAGCAGGATCGCCGCGGATAGTGCCGCCAGCAGCCAGCCTATCGCGGCGTTGGGCGCGAGTGCGATCAGGATAAGGTAGATGATCACGGCAATCGCCGCGCCGTGCCCCCAGGCAAACCGCTCGTGCGAGGCGAGCCTCCCGAACAGCATCGCTGCACCCACGGCCACGCCGCCCAGCGCGGCGAGGCCCAGTGCGAGCATTGGCTGCATGCCTTCGCCTCCATGGAACTGCCCCATCGCAATCGCGGCGAGCGCGGGCGGTACTGCTATGGCCTGCCAGCGGTCCTCTTCCCGCGGCTGCCCGAAGCGGGCCAGCGCAACCGGCACCACGGCTGCCAGCACCGCGATCCCCGCTGCAACCAGCGTGAAGCCCTGCGCCGATGCGTCCGCTACGGCAATCAGCAGCAGGCCCACCGCCGCCGCGAAGGCTCCGCCCCGACGGATCGCTGGCTCTCGCCAGCCGAGCATGGCCAGCGCCAGCAACAGCAGCAGATAAAGGCCCCAGGTCAGCAGGCTGAAGTCGTCGACCACCACCAGCACGGCAAGCTGGATGCTCGCCAGTGCTGCCGCTGCGGTATAGCTCCACGGGAGCGACTGCGATCCGCGCAGAGCGATGGCGGGCACCGCCGATCCCAGCACCACCAGATAGACTCCCGATGCGATGACATCCTGCGAACCTACGGACACCGCAGACAGCACCACCGAGCCCCAGCCGAACCCGCCCAGCAGAGCGACAAGCCCCAGCCACGCGGCCCCCATCCTCTGGCCGGTATAGGCGATGCCCGCGGCCAGCAGCGCAAGGTAGAAGGTCAGTAGCGGCAGGTTGGGGTTCTCGCTGGAAACCATCGCGGGGGTGGCGAAACCGCCGACAAGGCCCAGCAGCGCGGTGGGCAGGCCGAACCGGAAGGCAAGCCCAAGCGCGATGGCGGTCACCAGCGCCAGCCCGCCGAACGCTATCCCGGGCCCGATCAGGGAATACACCGATCCGGCGAGGTAGAACGCGGCATACAGGGTCGCGAGGCCCGCCCCCGCCAGTGCCTGCCTCACGCGCGGATCGGCCAGCCGCGCTTCGAACCGGTGCGCCAGCTCCGCCGCGATCAGCAGCAGGATGCCAAACAGGAAACTCGCCGCGACGCGCACGGGCGGCGTCATCAACCCGCTTTCGATCGCCAGCCGGACGAGAAAGATTCCGCCGATGGCGAGCGTGATCCCGCCCGCCCAGATCGGCAGACGCCGCCCGAACAGCTCCTCGAAATCGAGGGAGGAGCCGGCGCGTTCCGGGCCTTCCGCCTCGCTCTCGACGACGGGCGGCGAGGGTTCGCGGACTTCGTGGGCTATCGGCGGAGAAGGGGCGGCTTCTGGTGGTGCATCGAGGCTATCCTCCACCCGATCGGCAGGCGGCGGCGCGATGGACGCCTCGTGTGCTGTGGCGGCGCGTTCGCCGACACGCCATTCCAGCTCCGCCAGCCGTTCCTCAAGCCGGGTATGCGACTTGCGCAGCTCCCTGAACTGGCTCCACAGCGCGGCGACGATCGCGCCAAAAATCAGGATCAGCAGAACTTCCAACCGTGCGCGACCTCCAGCCCTTGCGGTGCTAGCCGGTTGGGCGATGGGTGCAAGCTGTTAGGAGCGCAGCAGTTTTCTTGCCGAGGCCAGCGGGCTATCGTTCTGCAGCCGGGCCTTAACCCACGCCACCCCGGCATCGAACCCGTCGCGCGTACCCAGCAACAGCCGATTGGCCAGCGTAGGGCGCAGCAGAAGGAAGGAACAGCACGCCGCACTATGCGTGCCGAACAGCGCCTTGTGCGCGCCTTCCCCCTCGGTGAAATCGAAATACCGGAAGCGGCCTTCGGCGAACAGCAGCCGCAGCGCCTCCATCTGCAACACCGTGCCGGGCGACAGCGCGGCATGTTCGGGATCGTAGCCGAGGTGCTCGTAAACCAGCGTTGCCCCTCGTATCGGCAGCGACAGATAGGCCACCGGCTCGCCTGCAAGGAACAGCAGGAAGCAGCGCATCCGCCCGGCCTCCGCCTCGGCGAGCATGGCATCGCGCGCAGCCTCGCTATCGGGCAGTCCGGCATCGAGCAGGCGCGCCTGGTAGGTTTTTGCAGACAGCGGCGTCGCCAGATCGAGAAAACGCGCAACCTCTGCTCGGGTGGAGTAGGCGCGTACATCCAGTTTGCCGCCATCTGCCTTGGCGAACTTCTTCGTCTTGCGCCGCAGGGTGCTGCGGGTCTTGCCCGAAAAGCGCGCGAGGTAATCGTCGAAACTGCCGTCCATCGCGATATAATGACGACGGAATGTTTCGCGCGCGCCAGCGACGTAGCCGGGGTGGGCGGCGATGATCCTTTCACCCATGGTCTGCGGCGCGGAGAGCACGCGGATGCCGTCTGCCGAGGCTTCGGGGCGTACCTCCGGCGCATCGTACGCCAGCACCTGCTCCAGCGAGAATGCCATCGGCACCAGGTGCCGGTCGACCGCGAACAACCGCCGGGCTCCGACCGTAAAGGCGACCGGGGTGGGCCGGGCCACGCTCACAGCGCGCCGTAGAGCGTGTTCGAGATCGCCTGTTCGGCGTAGCGCATTCCCACGCTCATTGTGTTGGCAGGCACGGGCCGGGGCATTTCGGATCGGCGAAACACCCTGATCGGCGGGCACTCGACAAAGTCTCCGGTCCAGATCCCGCTGGTCGCCTCGATGAACTTGCAAAGCCCTTCGAACCGCGCGCGGACCAGCCGGTTGACCGCGAGGCTACGCCGATTGACCAGTTCGAAACTGTGCGAAACGATCGTGAAGGACGACATTCGCCCATCGCGCGCATGGAGCAGCGCGGCGCGCATTTCCTTCAGGGAAAGTGCGGTCACCTGCGCATGGCGCAGTCGCCCTCCGATGTCGCCGACGCAGGATACGGGCAGTTCCACGATGCCTTCATGCAGCAATGGCTGAGTGTCCGTCGCGCGCAGGTCGAGATCGCTCTCCCCACCGGCGATGCCGGGGGTATGGCTGCTGTCGAAGTCCAGGCCGATTTCGCGCAGCGCGCGCAGCGTGTCGCGGTTGGCGCCGTAATTGCCCGCACGGAAGGCCACCGGACCGGGTGCCCCTGCCAAGACCAGCGTCGAGCGCGCCCAGTCGAGGATGCGGCACTGATCCTCGAACCCGAAATCCTTGATGTTGCGTCCCGACAGGCCCGCGAGCGGGCCACCGGCGAGCGCGAGGTCGAGCCACTCGGTATGGCAATGCAGCTGAACGTCCTGCCCCGCCTCGATGATCGGCGCGACGACATCCTCTATCGCGGCCACGCCCCACACCAGCGCGGGCATCGGATCGACGAAGAACACCGCGCGCTGATTGTGTCTGCGCAGCAGGTCGAGCTTGTGCGTAATCCCGGCCGGGCCCTCCGGCGTGATGCACGCGATGGACCGGGCGAAGTTTTCCGCCCGATCGACACGGCACGGGCCATGGGCCAGCGCAGCCGAATATTCGGTGTCGATGGTGAGATACACACTCGTCATAGCAATGCTGCGCTAGCAGGCGGCGGTTAAGACGAGGTTTGCCTTGTTGCCCTGACCGTCAGATACCGCCCGCGATGGCGGAGTGACCCGCCTCCTCCAGGGCATCGCGCAGGTCTTTCGCGCAATCCGCCAGCGCGGCGGCATCGGTCGACCGGATCACGAAGTTGGCGCCCACCTTGCCTTCGCGAAAGAACGGGTAGCTGCCTATCTGGCACGCCTCGTGGGCCTTCGCGACCGCGCGGAGGATTCCGGCGACTTCGCTCTCGGCGGTCCAGCAGCCCATCGTTTCCGCCTTCAGCGGTGCGCCGCCTTCCAGCGTGCCGGTCAGTGCGTCGAGCATTCCGGCGGTGATATGCGGTACGCCTGCCATCAGGTGGATATTGCCGATCTTGATACCCGGCGCGCCAGACATGCGGTTCGGGATCAGCTGCGCCCCGGCAGGCACGCGGGCCATGCGCAGGCGATCTTCGGTTAGCCCGCCCGGCTTGTCGGCGTAGTATTTCTCCAGCAATGCGCGCGCTTCGGGATGGACGACCACCTCCAGCCCAAGCGCCGCGGCCACCGCATCCACCGTGATATCGTCGTGCGTCGGGCCGATCCCGCCGGTGGTGAACAGGTAGTCGTTGCGTTCGCGCAGGATATTGACCGCCTCGACGATCCGGTCCTGCTCGTCCGCGACCACGCGCACTTCGGCCAGCCGAATGCCCTGCACCTGCAGCCATTCGGCGACCTGCGCGATGTTCCTGTCGTGCGTGCGGCCCGAGAGGATCTCGTCACCGATCACGACGAGGGCGGCGGTCCAGATACGTTCGCTCATAAATCCTTACGTCGTGCTGCGCGCGGCGCTGGGCCGTGCGGGTGCTACATCGTCTGCCGGGGCGTGCGGCAGCGCCTTGAAGTGGAGGATGCCGTCGTCGATCGGGTCGCTTTTCATCTGCCTGCGATCGACCCGGTAATCCTGGTTGAGCCGCCACGGGAAGCCCACCGCGTTCTTCGGCATGATGGCTTTCGAACGCTGGATATAGCCGGAGGAGAAATCGAAGATATCGTCTTCCTCCAGCGCGGCGGCCTCTTCCGGCGACAGCGCGGGTACCGCGATGTCCGCGCCCTTGGCATCCATCTGGTTCAGTACGTCGCATACATACGCCGCGTTCAGGTCTGCCCGCAGCGTCCAGCTGGCGTTGAGGTAGCCGAACACCACCGCAAGGTTGGGCAGGTTCGAGAACATGCAGCCCTTGTAGTAGAACCGCTGCGCGAAATCGACCGGCTCTCCATCGACGCAGACTGCGATCTTGCCGGCGATTGCCAGCTTCAGCCCGGTTGCGGTTACCAGGATGTCTGCCGGGATTTCCCGGCCGTCCTCCAGTACCACCGCGTCTTTCGCAAAGCGTTCGATGCGGCCGGTCACCACCTCGGCCTTGCCCGCCTTGATCGCTTCGAACAGGTCGGCATCGGGAACCAGGCAAAGCCGCTGGTCCCACGGGTCGTAGGGCGGGGTGAAAGTGACTGCGTCGTACTTGTCGCCCAGATGCTCCTGCATCTTGGCGGTCAGGAACTCCTTGACCTTCTCCGGCTTCGATTGGGCGCGTTTGAAGCCGATGTCCTGCATCACCACGTTTTTCCAGCGAGTGATTCTGTAGGCGGTTTCTTCGGGCAGAACCTTGCGCAGGAAATTGGCCATCCCGTCGCGTGCCGGGCGGCTGAACATCCATGTCGGCGTGCGCTGGAGCATGGTGACCTTCGCCGCCCTGTCCGCCATCGACGGCACGATGGTGACCGCCGTCGCGCCCGATCCGATGACCACCACGTTCTTGCCTTCGTAGTCGAGATTGTCCGGCCAGAATTGCGGATGCACCGCCTGCCCCGCGAACTCGCCCAGCTCGAAACCGGGATCGTACGGCTCGTCGTAATCGTAATAGCCCGATCCCAGGTACAGCCAGTTGGCGGTCAGCCGTTTGCGTTCGCCCTGATCGGTGGCGACGGTCACCACCCAGCGTGCGCTTGCGCTGTCGAAGTCCGCGGTTTCCACGCGCATTCCGAACCGGATATTCTCGCGGATGCCGCGTTCGTCCACGATCCGGTTGAGGTATTCGAGGATCGCCGCACCGTCGGCGATGCTCTTCTCGTGCTTCCACGGTTCGAAAATGAAGCCGAGCGTGTGCATGTCGCTGTCCGACCGCACGCCCGGATAGCGGAACAGATCCCATGTCCCGCCCAGGTTTTCACGCATTTCGAGGATGGCGTAGCGTTTGTCCGGACACTGCGCCTCGAGGTGGGCGGCCATGCCGATGCCCGAAATCCCCGCGCCGACGATCAGCACGTCGAAATCGCTATCCTTGCTGTCCATCACCGACCGTCCATTCCCAGTTCGTACGTGTTGCGTATCGCATCGCAACCTATCGCAAGCCCGCGGCGCGCGCTAGGGCGCGGCGCATGGCCACCATCCTTCGCCCGCTCGTCTGCCTGCCTGCCCTCTTCACCGCCATGCCCGCGGTGGCGCAGCAGGCGGGTGAGCAGGATGAGGCCGTGATCGTGGTAACCGGGCGCGGGCTGGCCGATACGCCTGCCAGCCCTGCCTATGGCACGGTCGAGATAGACCGCGAGGCGGTTCTTTTCGTTCCCTCCGGCAGGATCGAGGAGGCCTTGGCCGGTGTCGCCGGGTTTCAGGAGTTCCGCCGGTCGGACAGCCGATCCTCCAACCCGTCGGCGCAGGGCGTGACGCTGCGCGCGCTGGGCGGCAACGCCACGAGCCGCGCGCTGGTTACCCTCGACGGGGTACCGCTGGCGGACCCGTTCTTCGGTTACATTCCCTTCGCCGCGATCTTGCCCGAACAGGTCGGCCGGATCGCGGTGACGCGCGGTGGCGGCTCCGGCCCGTTCGGTGCAGGGGCCCTCGCCGGGACCATCCAGATGGAGAGCCTTGCGCCCGAACGGCAAGCTCCGCTGGCGGGCAGCGCGCTGGTGAACGATCGCGGCGGGACCGAGACCTCCGGCAGTTTCGCGGTGCCGCTGGGCGGTGGCTACGCGACCGGCGCGATCCGCTGGGATCGCGGTCCGGGCTTCTACACCACTCCCGAAAGCCAGCGTGTCGCGGCGAGCGTGCCTGCGCGGTTCGACAGTGTTTCCGGCAACCTGCGCGCGGTCGCGCCGCTGGGCGACGATCTGGAACTGCAGGCACGCGTACTCGCCTTCGACGATGCGCGAACGCTGCGCTTCGAAGGGGCGGACAGCTCGGCGAGCGGACAGGATGCGAGCCTCCGCATCGTCGGGCGCGGGCGCTGGCAGGTGGACGCGCTGGCCTATGTGCAGGCGCGCAACTTCTCCAACCTCGTCATCAGTTCCAGCCGGTTCGTCCCCGTGCTCGACCAGCGCAACACGCCATCGACTGGGCTGGGCGGCAAGATCGAGGTGCGCCCGCCGGTAGGCGCGGCACACACGCTGCGACTGGGGCTCGACTATCGCCGCGCCCAAGGCGAGTTGCAGGAGACGCCGATCAGCGCCTTCAGCGGGCAGGTGACCGCGCGGCGGCGCGCTGGCGGCGTGACCAGCGATCTCGGGCTGTTCGTGGAAGACGACTGGCAGGTCGCCCCGCGACTGCTGCTGACCGGGGGGCTGCGCGCCGACCGTACCGTGATCGCCGACGGCTTCTTTATGGAGCGCGACGCGCTGGGCGCTATCGTGGTCGATGATCGCTTCGCGGACCGCGACGACTGGACGATCGGCTATCGCGCCGGTGCCTTGCTGCGCGCATCGCGCACGCTGGACTTGCGCGCTGCGGCCTACACCGGCTTGCGGCTGCCGACGCTGAACGAGCTGTACCGCCCCTTCGTGGTCTTTCCTGTGGTGACGCAGGCCAACGCGGCGCTGGCGAACGAGGAACTGCGCGGGCTCGAAGCGGGGGCGGACTGGCGCCCGGTGGGCGGGGTGGAGATCTCGCTCACTGCGTTCGACAACCGGCTGAAAAACGCCATCGCCAACGTCACGCTTGGCCCCAACCTGCGTCAGCGGCAGAACCTGCCGGCGATCCGGACGCGGGGGATCGAGGGGGAGATGCGCGTCACGCACGGGCGTTTCCGGTTCGATGGCAGCCTGTCCTTCTCCGATCCGCGTATCGAGGGGCGGGGCACCTCGCTGGCGCTGGACGGCAATCGCCCGCCGCAGAGCCCGCGCTGGATGGCGGCGGCGAGCCTGTCCTACGCGCTGGCCGAGGATGCCCGCCTCGCGCTGTCGCTGCGCCATGTCGGCGACCAGTTCGAGGATGACCGCGAAACCGACGTGCTGCCCGCGTTCACCACGCTGGGTGCCTACGCGCAGGTGCCGCTTGCAGGACAGCTTCATCTCGTGCTGCGCGGCGAGAACCTGTTCGATGTGGAGGTCGTCACCCGCAACGACGGCGGCGATTTGGATCTCGGCGCGCCGCGGACCGTGTGGGCAGGCGTGCGTTACGGCTTCTGAAACGCAGGGGCCGGGTCACGCACGTCGTCCACCCCTTCGAGGATCGCGGGGTCGAGGTTCGGCCCGTGCATTACCGAGATGTCGCCGGTGGTTTCCAGCACCACCGCGCGGACCTCATCGAAGCTCATGGTGTTCGATTCGCGCAGCTTGGCGATGATGTCGGATCGCGAGACGCGGGTCTTGGTCATCGCTTCGCTACAGAACCGGCCATCGACCATCAGCAGCACCGGATCGTTCTGGATCGTCTCCTCGAACGTATCGGACTTCTGGCGAACCTTTGCGAGGATGAACTGCACCGCAAAAAGCGCGAACATCACGACCGCCGCCTGCACGAAGCCCTGCCAGTCGGTCGCGCGCCCCATCCCGGCAAGCACGGTGCCGCTGGCGACGGTGATGACGAAGTCGAAATTCGTCATCTTGGAGAAACTGCGCAGGCCCACGATGCGGGTCAGCAGGATCACATAGAGGATGCCGACCGCGGTGAGGATCGAACCGCGCGCGATCAGATCGTAGGTTGTATCGTCGAAGAACATGGGTGTGCCCCCTGTGGTCTGCTGAGAGAGGACGTCCCCGGCGCGCCACAAGCTCACCGGGAACGGGAGGCGGATGTAGTCCTAGGCTTCGACGACCTTCTGCTCGATCGCGCCGAAGATCGAATGGCCCTGTTCGTCTTCCATCCAGATCTTCACCGTGTCGCCCGGCTGCATGAAGCGCGTCTTGGCTTCGCCGCTGGCGATGGTTTCGATCATGCGGATCTCGGCGATGCAGGAATAGCCCTTGCCGCCTTCGCTGACCGGCTTGCCGGGGTCGCCTTCGGGCCCCTGGTTCGAGATCGTGCCCGAACCGATGATCGCGCCCGCGCCCAGATTGCGCGTCCTGGCGGCATGGGCGACCAGATCGGCGAGGCTGAAGGTTGCGTCCTGGCCGACATCGGCGCGGCCGAAGGGATCGCCATTATAGTCGACCATCAGCGGGCGCTGGATCACGGAGCCCTTCCACGCATCGCCCAGCTCGTCGGGCGTGATGGCGACGGGGCTGAAGGCGGTCGCGGGCTTGGACTGGAAGAAGCCGAAGCCCTTGGCCAACTCGCCCGGGATCAGGCCACGCAGGCTCACGTCGTTGACGAGCATCAGCAGCTTGATGTGATCGGCGGCTTCATCCGAGGACACACCCATCGGCACATCGTCGGTGATGCAGGCGATCTCGCCTTCCATGTCGCAGCCCCAGGTGGTGTCCTTGAGCGGAATGTCCGCGCGCGGGGGCAGGAAGTCGTCGCTGCCACCCTGGTACATCAGCGGATCGTGGTAGAAGCTTTCTGGCACCTCGGCGCCGCGCGCTTTGCGCACCAGTTCGACATGGTTGATGTAGGCGCTGCCATCGGCCCATTGGTACGCGCGCGGCAGCGGCGAATGCGCCTCACGCTCGTGGAAGCGTTCGCACGGCACGGCTTCGTTGTTCACGTCGCGGTAGAGCGCGTCGAGCTTGGGCGCGATATTGGCCCAGTCGTCCAGCGCGTCCTGCATCGTTGCGGCGATGTTGTCCGCCGCGCAGTAGCGGGTGATGTCTTTCGAGACGACCACCAGCTTGCCGTCGCGCGTTCCGTCATTGAGCGTGGCGAGTTTCATTGGACTGTCTCTCCTTTGGGGGTGTCGTTCTGGTTGTCGGGGTGCGCCCTTTGCACTTCATCCAATGCGAGGCAGGCGGCTTCGATCCGGGTTGTGTGCGGCGCATCGGCGAAATCGTAGCCGAAGCGGCGCGCGTTGTAGATCTGCGGCATCAGCACGACTTCGAAGAAGCCGGGCGCATCGAACAGGAAGTCGCCCGTGTTCAGCTGCGCCAGCCGCTGCTCCACCGGCTTCAACGTACGGCCGAGCCAGTGGCGATACCACCTGTTCACGCTCTCCTGATCCTGCCCGTATTCGCTCTTCAGATACTTGAGGACGGGCAGGTTCAGCGGTGCGTGCAGCTCGGTCGCGATGGCATAGGCGAGTTCGCGCGCGAGATAGCGTTGTTCGATATCGGCGGGCAGCAGCGGGTTTTCCGGATATGCCTCGTCCAGCCATTCTATGATCGCCATCGACTGCACGCGGTCGGTGCCGCCCGCATCCAGCATGGGCACCGTGGCGAAGGGGTTGCGGCTGGCAAAGGCTTCGCCCTTCTGCTGGCTTTCCAGCAGGTTGACCGGGCAATTCTCGTATTTGAGGCCCTTCAATTGCAGGGCGAGCCGCAGGCGATAGCTGGTCGAGCTGCGGAAGTAGCCGTAGAGTTTCATGCGAGTTCCCTGTGATTGGCCCTGTGACTGCCGGCGCGGCCTGACACACCTGACACAGTGTCTAAAGGCGAAAAACCGGGCCCCCGTTCCGCGCCATGAAAAGCGGCGGTGAGGGTGGTCGGGGAAGGGTGCATGCCCCGCTCTTTGCACGGGGCGTCGGAGTAGGACAGAGCGTCGTGTCTTTCGTCATTGCGAGGGGGCGCTAGGCCCCGCGACAATCCAGAGCCCCACGCGAGACCGCTCTGGATCGCCACGCACCCTCCGGGTGCTCGCGATGACGTTGTTGGCTTCAAAAGGCCGGAATACCCGTGATCGCGCGGCCGAGGATCAGCGCGTGGACGTCATGCGTGCCCTCGTATGTGTTGACCGTTTCCAGGTTCACCATGTGGCGGATCACCTGATATTCCTCGCTGATGCCGTTGCCGCCGTGCATGTCGCGCGCGACGCGGGCGATGTTCAGCGCCTTGCCGACATTGTTGCGCTTCACGATCGAGATCATGTCGGGCGACCAGTTGCCCTCGTCCATCAACCGACCGACCCGCAGCGACGCCTGCAGCCCCAGCGCGATCTCGGTCAGCATGTCGGCCAGCTTGAGCTGATAAAGCTGCTTGGAGGCGAGCGGCACGCCGAACTGCTGCCGGTCCAGCCCGTACTGTTTTGCAGCATCCATGCAGAACTCGGCCGCGCCCATGCTGCCCCACGAAATGCCGTATCGCGCGCGGTTGAGGCAGGAGAACGGACCCTTGAGGCCCTGCACTTCGGGGAACATGGCGGTGGCGGGAACGCGCACCTCGTCCATCACGATCATGCCCGTGGTGCTCGCGCGCAGCGAGATCTTGCCCTCGATCTTGGGCGCGGAGACGCCTTCCATGCCTTTCTCAAGCACGAAGCCGCGGATCGCGCCGCCGTGGTCCTCGCTCTTGGCCCAGACGACGAAGACATCCGCGAAGGGCGAGTTGGAAATCCAGGTCTTGCTGCCCGAGATGACGTAGTCGTCGCCGTCTTTCTTGGCGTGGGTCTTCATGCCCGCCGGGTCGGAGCCCGCATCGGGTTCGGTCAGGCCGAAGCAGCCGATCAGCTCGCCGGAGGCGAGGCCGGGGAGGTACTTCTTCTTCTGCTCTTCGGTGCCGAAGGCGTGGATCGGGTACATGACCAGGCTGGACTGGACGCTGGCCATCGAACGGTAGCCGCTATCGACCCGCTCGATCTCGCGCGCGATCAGGCCATAGGCGACATAGCCCGCGCCCGCACCGCCGTATTCCTCGGGGATTGTGGCGCCGAGCAGACCGGCCTGGCCCATCAGCGGAAACAGTTCGGGCGCGCTGGCTTCCTCGCGGAACGCCTCGATTACGCGCGGTTGCAGCTCCGATTGCGCGAATGCGTGCGCGGTTTCGCGGATCATCCGCTCGTCTTCGGTCAGCTGGTCGTCGAGGCGGAAGGGGTCGGTCGGGTCGAAGGGGATCATGGTGCTCGGGCTCGCTATTTGAGATACCGCAGCCCATGGCAAATGCGGGCCGGTGCGGGCAAGCCCCGCCGCAGCTGCAATCGGCTGCCTGGTCGAGAGGAGTCGAAAGGAAATGCCCGCGCGCGCCGGGGGCGCAGGCGCTGGCTCAGACCGCTTCGATGTCCTGCTCTGCAGTCGCGCCTTCGGGCTGCAAGGTCAGCTGGACCTGCGTGATGATGTCGCCGGGCGGGCACGGCTTGGCCAGCGCCAGCGTATCGGGGAAACGGCTGGCGACTTCTTCCAGCGGCAGATGCCCCGAATGGAAGATGACCGGTACGTCCTCCGCGATCAGCTTTTCCGCGAAAGGAAACACGACCGTATCGTGCAGACGGATGTCGAGGATCGCGAGATCGGGCTTGCGCTTCTGGAAGGCGAGCATGGCCGAGTTGAGGTCGCCATGCGGACCCTCGACCTCGTAGCCGGCTTCGGCGATCGTGTCGGACAGGTCCATGCCCACGATCGGCTCGTCTTCAGCGATGAGGATGACCGGTTGTTCCATGTGCTCTCCCACTGCGACCGCGATTTTTTATAACGGGCTTGGGAGAGGATCGTTCCACAATGGTCATTCTGGCAAGCGTTTTCTTGCTTGCGGCGCCAAGTCAGAGCTTTCCGAAGCGGGCCTCGAATGCGCCGGTATCGTCGCTGGCCAGCAGTTTGGCCTGCTCCACCCAGTCATCCCGGCGGATACGGCCCTTGAACCGTCCCAGCTGGTCGTCGATCCGGTCGATGTCGGATTCGGACCATGCGGCGATCTGCGCAAAGGATGTGACGCCGAGCGACTCGAGCTGCGCGGCGAGTTTGGGTCCGACTCCCTTGAGGCGGGTCAGGTCGTCTGCGCCACCTGCCGGAGCCTTGGGCGATTCGGCCTGCTGAGTCGCCGCGGCGTCTACCGCCGCACCTGCGCCGCCGATCCCTGCGGCGGCTGTCGCGGGGGCCACCGGTTCAGCCGGTTCGGCTTTCGGCGCGGGAGCGGGCGCAGGTTCGGGTTTGGGTTTGGGTGCAGGTGCCGCTTCCGGAGCGGTTGTGCGCGGTGCCGGAGGCGGGGGTGCGGGGTCTTTCGCAGCCGCCGGTGGCGCGTCTATCAGTGCCTGGTTGCGCTTCGCGCCCGACGTTTCCTCTTCATCCACCTGCTCGCGCGTGACCTTGGTCTTGCGCGATCCTGACAGGAGGAACCAGGCGATCACGAAGCCGACCAGAACGGCCAGCAGGATCAGCAGCCAGTTGGCCTCGATCAGTTCAATCATGTGGGGCTAAGCCTCTCTACCGGTTGTCTTGGTGTTTTCTTTCCCGCGCATTAACGCGAAAGGCGTCCGCGCGCAAAGACCAAAGGTTCGCGGCCACCGCGCCCATCCCGAGCCCGGCGGCATACGCGGCCAGCGCCAGCAGGATCAGTTCCATCCAGATCGCCATGTTCGTGCTGCCGTTCCTATCGTGCTGCCGGGGTGTCGATCGGGGTCGGCCTGGTCGTCTCGGTCGAGACGACGCGGAACTCGATCCGCCGGTTGGCCGGGTCTGCCGGGTCCAGCCCCTGTGCGGGCCGGGTCGAGCCATAGCCTGTCGCGCGCAAGCTCTGCGCGGGGATGCCCCGCGCTACCAGTTCGCGCGCCACCGTCTGCGCGCGGTCCTGCGACAGCGCCAGATTGAGCTGGGGCGAACCCGATGTGTCGGTATGGCCCGAAATCGCAACGATCGCGCCCACGCACGGGCGCAGCGTGGCGGCCAGTTCGTCCAGCACCTCTTCGCTGCCGGGGATGAATTCGGCGGATGATTCCTCGAACCGGATGGTGCGTTCGGCCAGCACGCCGAGAAGTTCGTTCTCGCAGCGCAGCGATTCGATATCGCTATCGCCCGAGGCCAGCATCGTCCCGTCGGTCCAGTGCACGCCGCCCACGCCGGGCAGGTCGGCAATCGCCTGCGCGATGCGCGCGCGTTCCAGTTCGGACAGGTCGCGATTGGGGGTCAGCCTGGGGTGACGCGAGGGCCAGCCGCGCGCGGTGGAGAACCGCACATCGACCGCCGGATCGCCGCCCCGCTGCGCAGGAAGCGCCGCCGCCTGCGTCGCGATCCGCGCGACGAGATCGTCCGCGCTGCGGCTGGCGGCGAACAGCGCCATCGCGCACACCAGCAATGCGCCGGCGAGAATGACGAAGATCGGTTTGGGGGCGGGGCGATTGCTCACCCCACCCCGATAACCGCAGCTTGCCCGTCAGGACAAGGTTTCAGCGCGTCACCTTTCCTCCAGACCGTCGGCCACGCTCACCAGCTTGATGAATTCCTGCCGGTAGAAATCGCGCTGTGGGCCTGCCAGCGTGCGAATTGCATCTAGGGAATAGCCATCCAGCAGCGTGTCGCCGCGCAGTTTCTGCGCAAAGGCCGCCACCGCCGTGGCAAAGGCGAAATCGCCCGAAAGCGGCCCCGCATCGGCCAGCGATGCCGCTGGCAGCACCTGCGTGATCAGGGTGGAGGTATCGCCGTCGGGCTGCTTGTAGCGCAGCTTCACGAAGGCGGCCTCGCTCGCCTGCCCGCTGGCTGCCTGCGGCAGACGGTCCTGATAGCGGCGACCGGGGATCCAGCCCTCGCTGCTTGCGGGCACGACTTCGTAGATCGCGGTGACCTGATGGCCCGAGCCGATATCGCCCGCATCGACAGCGTCGTTGTTGAAGTCCTCTTCGCGCAGGATGCGGTTCTCATACCCGATCAGCCGGTACTGGCTGATGACGGCGGGGTTGAACTCGACCTGGATCTTCACATCCTTGGCGATGGTGAACAAAGTCGCGCCCAGCTGTTCGCCCAGCACCTTTCGCGCCTCGATCGCCGAATCGATGTAGCCGTAATTGCCGTTACCCCGGTCGGCGATCTGCTCCATCAGGGCTTCGTTGATGTTGCCGCGGCCAAAGCCCAGCACGCTCATCGCGATGCCGTTGGCGCGCTTGTCCTCAACATATTCGAGCAGCGCGTCGTTATCGGAGAGGCCGACGTTGAAATCGCCATCGGTGGCGAGGATCACGCGGTTGATCCCGTCGACCTTGCTCGCCTCGGCAACGCGATAGGCCAGTTCCAGCCCTGCGCCGCCTGCGGTCGATCCACCGGCGTTGAGCGAATCCAGCGCAGCGAGAATTTCGCGCGAGTCGCTGGTCGGCTCCAGCACCAGCCCGGCCGCTCCGGCATAGACCACGATCGAAACGCGGTCCTGCGGGGTCAGCTGGTTCACCAGCGTCTTCATCGCGGTCTTGACCAGCGGCAGCTTGTCGGGCGAGCTCATCGAACCCGATACGTCGAGCAGGAAGACGAGATTGGCCGCCGGGCGATCCGCCTTGGGTGCCTCGTACCCCGCAAGCCCGATCCGCACGAGGCGCGTTTCCGCATCCCACGGGGTGCGCGCGACATCCATGTTGACCGTGAACGGCGCGGCCTCTGCGCTTGTCGGGCGCGGATAGTCGTAGCGGAAATAGTTCACGAACTCCTCGGTCCGTACTGCGGCCTTCGGCGGAAGCTCCCCATCAGTCAGCATCCGGCGCGCGTTGGAATAGGAGCCCGTGTCGACATCGACCGAGAAGGTGGAGACCGGCTGTTCCAACGTCACCGCGACGTCAGAAACGTCCTTGCCATCATACCGCTCCCGGTCGGGCTGGGTGGGCACGACGATGGAGGGCACGTAGCGCAGGTCGGGCGAGGTGGATTGCTGAGACTCCGGCGTGGCCCCCTGCTCGGCGGCTGGGGCTCCGGTGACCATGATCGCGGTCTGCGCCCGGCTCACTGGAACCGCGCTCGCGTAGGCGCCCGGCGCGGGTGGAGGCGGCGGCGGGGGCGGAGGAGGTGGTGGTGGCGGCGGAGAGGGGATATTGCGATCCTGGCCAACCTTGCCGCCCGTCAGAACGATTTCGTCGCTCTGATCGGCGGTGGCGCATCCTGCCAGCCCCAGGCTGACGATTGCGGCAACTGCGAGCTTCTTCATCCCCATCGTACCAGTCTCCCCTTGGTATCGGTTCCTAGGCGGGCAAGGTCATCTTGCGCCAGTGAACGCTCTGTGAATTGCGGCCGATCATCGCTCCGCGCTATCCGTCGCAAGGTCTTCTTTGGCCGCATCGTCGGCAGAGATGTTGCGCCGGAACAACACGCGGTCTTCCTCGCGAAAACCGATGAACCAGATGATCGCGCCGTAGGTCAGCAGGATTGCCGGGATCCCCACCAGCAGCTCCAGCCATTCGGGCAGCAGCGTCGCCACCCAGCCCACCGCAGCGGCGGGAATCGCGGCGATCACCAGGCCCCAGCGCAGATTGTTGACCGGTTCGCCCAGGATGCGGCTGAGCATCACGCTCTTGGCGATGCTCGCCCCCGCGAGCGAAATGGCCAGCGCCAGCGCAGCGGCGGGCATGCGCAGGTATTCGGGCAGGTCGTAGGCATCGATGGCCAGCATGAACCCCACGGTCAGCACCGCCTGGAATGCGATGGTGGCCAGCGAAACGATCAGGTTGCGCTTGCGCGCGATGTAGACCAGCGCCGCTTCGGAGACGACCGCCAGCGCGGCGACCACTTCGGCAACCAGCAGGATCGAAAGCGCGCCGGTGCCGCTTACGAAGTCCGGCCCCAGCAGGCCCATCACCGCTTCGCCCGGTATCGCAAGCGCCAGCGCGACCCCGGCCTGCATCGCGACGATCCAGAAGCCCACCTGGCTCACCTGCCTGGCGATGGCCGAACGGTCGCCCAGCTTCAGTGCGGAGGTGATGACCGGGCCGAGGATGGGATCGAAACTGGTCTTCAGCTTCTGTGCCAGTGTGGCGACCTGCTGCACGGCGAAATAGACGCCGACCTGCGCGGGCGTGGCGAACTGCGCCAGGATCGCGAGGTCGAGCTTGCGGGTGCCCCATTCCACCGCGTCGGCCCCCGCCAGCGGCAGGTTGCGCATGGCAAGGTGGAACACGCGCACCGGGTGCGGGCTCCATCCGCGTGGCAGCCCGTAATGGCGGATCGCGGGCAGGAACGCCGCGATCGACGCGGCGAGGATGGAGATCATGTAGGCCACTTCCAGCCCGCTGTCCGGAACCACGAAAAACAGCGCGCCCGCACCGATCGAAATCGCCCATGGCTCCACCAGCGCGCGGCTGCGCACCGTCGCGCCGATATCGTAGCGATAGGCGCAGGCGGCCAGCGCCACCTCGGTCAGCGCGAAGGGCAGGATGGAAAGCGGCATCAGCCATGCAAGATCGCCATTGCGCCCGTTGGGGAACATCGGTTCGGGAAACAGCAGCAGCAACACCGTAAACAGCAGCGAGGTGATGATGCTGAGCGCCATGGCATCGGCCACGATGTACGCGGGCGGGCGATGGTCGTCCTCGCTCAGCTGCTGGGCAAGGCCCCGCTTCTGCCCCAGCACCGCGACCTGGCTCGCCAGTTCCACCACCACCAGCGCCGCCGCGAATCGGCCCAGCATGTCGTCGCCATACATGCGCCCTGCGATGAACAGGAACGGGATACGCGCCGCCAGCCGGAGCACGAAGCCGTAGAAATTGGTTCGCCCGCCGCGGGCCAGCGCGGCCATGTCTGCACTTGGTCCGTCGCTTGGCGGCGGGGCGCCCGGCGGGGTAGTGGTGCGCTCGCTCAAGCGGGGCGACTCTCGGTTGTCAGCGGGCGGGACAGCAGGCCTTCGGCAATGTCGGCGGCGCGTGCGCCATCCAGCAGTGCGACCACCGCGTCGACGATGGGCATGTCGATCCCTTCGGCCCGCGCCAGCCGCTGCAGGACCGGTGCGGTATGCGCGCCCTCGGCCACGGTGTGGCGGTTCGCCATCAGGTCGGCCGCGCTCTGGCCTTCGCCGATCGCCTTGCCGAGCGAGAAATTGCGGCTGGAGGTGGACGAGCAGGTGAGCACCAGATCGCCCAGCCCGCACAGGCCGGCCATCGTATCGAAGCTGGCCCCGCGCAATGCGCCGAAGCGTGCCATTTCGGCAAAGCCGCGCGTGATCAGCGCGTTGCGTGCATTCTGGCCGAGCGCCAGCCCGTCGACCACGCCGCATGCGATCGCGAGCACGTTCTTCACCGCGCCGCCGATCTCCGCGCCGATCAGGTCGTCGCTGTAATAGGGCCGGAAGGTCGGCCGCGCGATCACCGGGGACAGCCTCTCCCACTGTTCCTGCCCGCCTTCGCACGCCAGCGTGACGGCGGCGGGCAGCCCGGCGGCAACCTCGTGCGCGAAGGTCGGCCCGGACAGCGCGGCCAGCGCGGCGTTGGGGCAGGTCTTGTGCGCGACATCGCTCATCAGGTCGCCGCTCGCCTGTTCGATGCCCTTGGCGCAAATTACCAGATCGCCCGCAAAATCGGGCAGCCTGGCCAGCACCTTGCCCAGATGCTGCGCGGGCACCACCGCAAGGATCGTTCCGCAATCCGCCACCTCGGCAAGATCGCCCGTCGCGCGGATGCCGGGCGAAAGCTGTGCGCTGGGCAGGAAGCTTTCATTGCGATGATGCTGGTTGATATCGGCAACCACCTCGGGCTCCAGCGCCCACAGCAGCACATTCCGCCCGTCGCTGGCGAGCATCTGCGCAAGCGCGGTGCCCCATGCGCCGCCACCGAGGACGGCGACCTGGGTATCGGTATCGCTCATGCTTTTACTCCTGCGCCGCGGGCCGGCTCTGCTTCGAGATCGAGCGGCCAGCGCGGCCGCGCCTTGAAATCGAGTGGATCGTTCTGGCCCAGCCGTTCGCACCCGGCCCACGCGATCATCGCCGCGTTGTCGGTGCACAATCGGGGCGGCGGAGCGACGAAGCGCATGGCGTGCCTGGCGGCGAGCGCCTCCAGCGCGGCGCGCACGCTCGCATTGGCTGCGACCCCGCCTGCCACCACCAGCGCCGGGGCATGGCCGCCATTCGCAATGGCGCGATCCAGCCGGTCCGTCAGGCAGTCGATTGCCGCCTGCTGGAAGCTGGCGGCGATATCCGCCGTGGAATATTGGCCGCTCTCGTGCGCGCGCATCACCGCGCTTTTCAGCCCGGCGAACGAGAAATGCGGTTCCTTGCCGCCGACCAGCGGGCGCGGCAGCGGGACGGCCTTCGCATCGCCTTCGTGCGCCAGCCTTTCCACCGCCGGGCCGCCGGGGAAGCCGATGCCCAGGATCTTGGCGGTCTTGTCGAACGCCTCGCCCACCGCGTCGTCGATGGTGGTCGCCAGCCGTCTGTATTGCCCCACGCCCTCGCACCGCAGGATCTGGCAGTGCCCGCCCGAGACGAGCAGCAGGAGGTAGGGAAAGTCCAGCTCCGGATCGACCAGCCGGGGGCTCAGCGCGTGGCCTTCCAGATGGTTGATCGCGATCAGCGGCAGGTTGCCCGCCATTGCCAGCGCCTTGGCGCTGACCAGCCCCACCATCACGCCGCCGATCAGCCCGGGTCCGGCAGTGGCAGCGATCGCGGCGAGATCGCGCAGCTCCAGCCCGGCTTCGTCCATCACCTCCGCGATCATCGGCGCGATCCGGTCCGCATGGGCGCGCGCGGCGATTTCGGGCACGACGCCGCCATAGGGGCGATGCGCCTCATCCTGCGAGGCGACGCGTTGCGCGACGATCCGCCGGTCGGACGCCACCAGCGCCACCGCAGTTTCGTCGCAACTGGATTCGATCCCGAGTACCACCGGCATGGTCCTTTCCCTTAAAGCAGAGCGAGGGTAGGGCAAGCAAAGCCTATGCAGACACAGCCCCTCATCCGCCTGGGAACCAGGCGTTCGCCGCTCGCGATGGCGCAAGCCCATGAAACCCGCGCACGCCTGTGCGCCGCGCATGACTGGGATGAAAGCGCGGTCGAGCTGGTCCCAGTGGTCGCCGGGGGGGACAAGATCCAGGACCGACCGCTCGCCGACATGGGCGGTAAGGCGCTGTGGACGCGCGAGCTGGATGGCTGGCTGCACGAAGGGCGGATCGATGCCGCGGTGCATTCGCTGAAGGATGTCGAGACATTGCGGCCCGACTGGATCGCGCTGGCTGCGATCCTGCCGCGGGCCGACCGGCGCGATGTGCTGCTGGGCGCGCCGTCGATCGACGCGATTGCACAGGGCGCGCGGCTGGGCACCAGCGCGCCGCGCCGCGCCGCGCAGATGAAGAACCTCCGCCCCGATATCGAAGTGGTGCTGTTTCGCGGCAATGTCGCGACGCGGATGGCCAAGCTGCAGGCTGGCGAGGCCGACGTAACGCTGCTCGCCGCCGCCGGGCTTGAGCGGCTGGGGGAGAGCGGCGTCGGCACCCCGCTGGAAGTGGCCGAGTGGCTGCCCGCCCCGTCGCAGGGCGCGATCGGGATCGAATGCCGCAGCGACGACGAGCAGACGCTGGGCTACCTCGCCGCGATCGACCATGCGCCATCGCGCGCCGAAGTGCGGGCGGAGCGTGCGCTGCTCGAAGCCCTGGGCGGATCGTGCCACAGCCCGGTGGGCGTGTTGGCCGAAGCTGACGGCGAGGCGATCCGCATGGTCGCCGCGCTGTTCAGTGCCGACGGGGCGGAGCGGGTCGATGGCGAAGCCTCGCTCGCGCCGCACGACGACGATGCGGTGCGTGCGCTTGCGGCAGACCTGCTGGGCCTCGCGACGCCCGGTATCACGGCGCTGTTCACGGGCGAGGGCTGACCGCCGGTGGCGCCCGCGGTGTTCGTGCTGCGGCCCGAACCGGGGCTGGCGAAGACGATGGAACGCGGCCACGCGCTGGGGCTGGCCATGCAGGCGATGCCGCTTTCCAGTGCGCAGCCGCTCCCCTGGCGGGTGCCGCAAGGCGATTTCGACGGCATCCTGCTGGGCAGCGCCAACGCGCTGCGCCATGCGGGCGAGCAGGCGCGGGGGCTCATCCATCTGCCGGTCTACGCCGTGGGGGAGGCGACTGCCACCGATGCGCGCGCGCACGGTTTCACCGTGGCGCAAACCGGTGAGGGGGGGCTGCAAGCTTTGCTCGACAGCCTGGGCAGCGAGCGGGCGCTTTCGCTGCTGCGGCTGGCGGGTGCCGAACACCTGCCGCTCCAGCCGCCGCCGGGCGTGCGCTTTGCAACCGCCGAAACCTATCGCATCATGCACCGCCAGCTGACCGGGGCTGAGGCGGAGCTGCTGGCGCAGGGCGGCGTCGTGCTGCTGCATTCCGGGGCGAGTGCGCGCCATTTTCGCGCCGAGTGCGAGCGGGCGGGGATAAATCGGGCGCGCCTTTCGCTGGCCGCGCTGGCACCGCGCATTGCGGCAAGTGTTTCAGATGGCTGGAAAAGCGTGCAAATTGCTGCACAGCCGAGGGACGAAGCCCTGCTTTTCCTGGCTGCGGATATGTGCCATTAACCAATAACCGCTAAGCTCCGGTGCGGGATCTCGGAGCGAAACGGGAATGGAAATGTAATGGAATTAGACCAAGCCCGGCAGGAGAGCACGCGGTCGTCGCGCGCATGGCTGGGCATAGTGCTGGTGATCGTATTGCTGGTCGCGGCGGGGGCGCTGTTCCTCGTCTGGCGGCCGCAGGTCTATAGCGATACCGTTGCCGCGCTGACCGACAGATCGCAGCCGACGAGCGAGCCGATGGAGCGCGCTGGCGCCACGCCTGTCGCCACGCCCAGGCAGACCGGCGGCGCGGAAGCGATTGCCGTGCCCGCGCCGCGGCCCAGCGGTTCGCCCAGTTCGGCTGCAACCGACGCCAGCGTTGCACGGGTCGAAGAACAGCAGGGCGGCCTCGAAGCGCGGCTGGCGGCAGCCGAACAGCGGCTTGCCCGGCTCGACCTGCAGGCACAGGCGGCGGCAGGCAACGCCGCACGCGCGGAAGGCCTGCTGATCTCCTTTGCCACCCGCCGGTCGATCGAGCGGGGGGAGGAACTCGGCTATCTTGCGGACCAGCTGCGGCTGCGGTTCGGCGATGCGCTGCCCAATGCGGTGCGCACGCTGGTGGCCGTATCGCGCGATCCGGTTACCATCGACCAGCTGCTCGCCCGCCTCGAAGGGCTGGAGCCCGCGCTGCGCGCTTCACCCGAAGAGCCGAGCCTACAACGCCTGCGGCGCGAGCTTTCCAACCTGTTCGTGGTTCGCCGCCAGAGCGCACCGTCTCCCCAGCCGAAACGGCGGATGGAGCGCGCGCGGATGTTCCTTGAAACGGGGCGGTACGAATCCGCAATTCAGGAAGTGCAGAACATGCCCGGCGCCGAAGCGGCGGACGCGTGGGTTGCGGACGTCAGGCGCTATGCCGCCGCGCAGCGCGCGCTCGACCTGATCGAAACCGCCGCCGTGCTGGAACCCCGGCGTCTGCGCGATGGATCGGGCGAACGGATAGAGCAGCCCAGCCCGGTGGTGTCGCCCACGCCGGAAGGGTAAGGCGAGGCGATCGGCTGAGCGCCGTCCGCCCGCGAGGCTGCTATCCCTGCATCAGTTCGGGCACGTCGCCGCTCACGCCGCGTGCTTCGTCCATGAACCAGCGTTTCAGCGGTTCCAGACGCTGCACACCCGCCATGCCGAATCGCCGCAGCGCGGAGGCGCCGGGGCCGGGTACGCCGAACAGGCGGGTCAGCCCGTCGGTCGCCAGCGAGACCATGAAGGCGTCCAGCCCGCGCCAGCTTTCATACCGTTTGAGCAGCGCGCCATCGCCGGGATCGAGCCCGATCCGCTTGCCTTCCGCGATAACCTCCACCAGCGCACCCGCATCGCGCAGTCCCAGATTGAGGCCCTGGCCCGCAATCGGGTGAATGCCGTGCGCCGCATCGCCGACCAGCGCGAGCCGCCGGTCCACGATCTTCGCGGTGTGGTGGAAGCCCAGCGGATAGGAACTGCGCGGCCCGTTGGAAGCGATGGCGCCGAAAATGCCGCCCATGCGCTCTTCGACTTCGGCGATGAACGCGCGGTCGCCCATCGCCAGCGTGCCTTCGGCGTCGGCTTCGTCCACCGTCCACACCAGCGCGCTGCGGTGTCGGCCCTGTTCGTCGTCGAGCATCGGCAGCAGCGCGAAGGGGCCATCGGGGTAGAAAATTTCCCACGCAACGCCATCATGCGGTTTTGCATGGATCAGCCCGGTGATGATCGCGCGGTGGTCGTACTGCCAGTTGGCGATCTTCAGCCCGGCCTGCTCGCGGGTGGGAGAGCCGCGGCCCTCGGCGGCAACCATCAGGCGGCCCTTCAGTTCGGTCCCGTCGGCCAGCGTCGCCGAAACGCCGTGCTCGCCACGCTCGCGCCGGACCACCTCGACACCCGCGTGCCAGGCAATCAGCGGTTCGTTCTTCGCCGCCTCGAACAGCGAGAGGCGCAGCTGGCGGTTGGCGAACATTCGGCCAAGCGAGCCGTCGTCCGCATCGGGCTGAAAATCGATCTGCCCGGGTTTGAGCTGGTCGGTCACCGCGATGCTGGTGATCGGGCAGCCATGCGGTTCGAGCGCGCCGGCCAGCCCGATATTGGTGAACAGGTTCCAGCTGGCGGTTGAGATCGCGGATGCGCGCCCGTCGAAACCTTCCGCCGTCAGGCTGGCAGGATCGGCGCGATCCACCACATGGCTGGTGATGCCTTTCTTCGCCGCAGCCAGTGCCAGCGTCATGCCCACCAGCCCTCCGCCCAGGATCAGCAGGTCGCGTGAGTCGGAAGTTTTCGGCTTGCTGGGCATTCGGGGGCGCTCGCTCGCTTGTTTCGGCATGGCGACAGCACTAGGCCGCTGGCGATGACCCGCGCAAGCCTTGCCATGATCTGCCGCGCGCTGGCGCTGCTGTTCGCCGCCTTGCTGGCGGCAGGCGGCGCACACGCACAGGCGGATTCCATGCCCGCGCACCTGGTGGTCGAAGGGCCGGTGAAGCCGGGCGGCGAAACGCGCATCGCCATCGAATTTTCGCCGGTTTCCGACGAATGGCACGGCTACTGGTCCAACCCCGGCGATGCGGGGCTGGGCATGCAGGTGGAATGGGACTTGCCGCCGGACGTTTCTGTCGGCCCGTTCCGCTATCCGCCGCCCACGACGCTGCTGATCGGCAAGCTGATGAACCACGTGTTCGAAGGCGATTACGCGGTGGTCGCCAATCTGCGCGTGTCCGAAGATGCTGCGGTCGACGGGCCTTTCGTCCTGCGCGGCACGGCGCAATATCTTGCCTGCACGGACAAGATCTGCGTGCCGCAGCGCGCCGAACTGCGCGCGGTGGTGCCGGTGGGCGAAGGCGCGGCAGAGCAGCGTTTCGCGCAGTACCAGAGCGCGCTGGCCGCCCCGCTGGACCGGGCGGCCAGCTTCGCGGTCGCGGGCGATCGCCTGCGCCTCGCGATCCCGCTGCCCTCTTCGCTGGACGTCGGCGCGCCGCACGTGTTCATCGAATCGCGCGATCTGGTGGAATATGCGCAGCCGCAGAGCTTCTCGCGCGCAGGCGACCTGCTGGTGGCAGAGATTGCGCTGGCGGACACCGCTCTGGTGGATGGGGCGCAGCGGCCCCAGAAACTGTCTGGCATCGTGCGCCTGGGCGATGGCACCGGGCTATCGTTCACGGCAGAGCCCGGCGCTGTACCGCAGGGCGGAGAGCCGATCCGCACCGGGGGCGATCTGGCACCGTGGTGGCTGCTGATCGGCACCGCGCTGCTTGGCGGGCTGGTGCTCAACGTGATGCCCTGCGTCTTCCCGATCCTGTCCCTGAAGGCGCTTGCGCTGGCGAAGTCCGGCGGGTCGGAGCGCGCCGCGCGGATCGATGCGCTGGCCTATACCGCGGGCGTCATCTTCGCCTGCCTTGCGCTGGGCGGCCTGCTGCTGGCACTGCGCGCGGGCGGAGAGAACGTGGGCTGGGCCTTCCAGCTGCAACAGCCGGGCGTGGTCGTCGTGCTGTTCCTGCTGGCCGTGGCGCTGACCGCCAATTTCCTCGGCGCGTTCGAGATACCCGGCATGGTGATCTCCGGCGGCAGCGGCAGCGGGCGGGGCAGCTTTGCCACCGGGTTGCTGGCGGCCTTCGTCGCGACGCCGTGCACCGGCCCCTTCATGGCGGCGGCGCTGGGCGCTGCGCTGGTACTGCCCTGGCCCCTCGCGCTCGGCCTGTTCGCCGCATTGGGGCTGGGCCTTGCGCTGCCCTTCCTGCTGCTGGGCTTCGTGCCCGCGTTCCGGGAGCGGCTGCCCAGGCCGGGCAGGTGGATGGAGACCTTCCGCCGCTGGATGGCGCTGCCCATGGGGCTGACTGCGCTCGCGCTCGCGTGGCTGGCGTGGCGGCTCGGCGGGTGGGGCTGGCTGGCCATCGTGCTGGGCTTTGCGGTGATCGTGGTCGGCTTGCTGGTCCAGGCAGGGCGGGCACAGCGCGCCTCGCAGCCGGCGCTGCTCCATGGCCTGGCGCTGGCTGCGACCATTGCGGCGGCGGTGCTGATCATCCCCGCGCCCACCCCGCCGCAGGCTTCGCCCGACGAGCTCGGCAGCCAACCCTTCAGCCAGGATGCACTGGCGCAGGCGCGCGCGCGGGGCCGCCCCGTGTTCGTCTACTTCACCGCCGACTGGTGCGTGACCTGCAAGGTGAACGAAGGCGTTGCCATCGATACGCAGGCGACCAAGCGCGCGCTGGAAGATACCGATGCGGTGGTCCTGCGCGGCGACTGGACCACGCCCGACCCCGCGATCACCGCTTTCCTGACGCAGCAGGGCGTGGCGGGCGTACCGCTCTACCTGTGGTACGCACCCGGCGCGGCGCGCCCGCAGCGGCTGCCGCAGGTGCTTACTCCGAACGCAGTGAGCGATCTGGCGCGCGCTTCCGCCCGGCAAGCCGGCACGCCTCGATAAGATCGCGGGGTGCAGTGCTGGCGTTCAGAACCAGCGTTCCCGCACCCGGGATGGTCAGATCGGCGCTGCGGATGCCAGTGAGCACGTCGAGCCTGTCCGACCCGGCGGGCACGGTGCCCTCCCACAAGAAGGCGCGGCCATTATCGACCGATTCCACAGGGAAGCGTTCGCGGTGGCCGTTGCCGATGATCGCCATCAGCGCCTGCGCGCCCTCGTCTGCCCGCGCAAAGCGGGTGATGCGGATCGTCGGCCGCTCACCCTCTGGTTCGCAGGCGAGCGCAGCGAAAGGCTGCTGGCCGGGAATGCCATAAAGAAGGCGCAGCGGCTGGGTGCTGGGCGCCCACACCGCGTTCTCCGCATCGGGCGAGGGCTGCGGTTCGCTGGCATAGCGCGCAGTGTCGGGCGGCTCCGCGCGTTCTTCGTACCGATCGGCGGCGGGCGGTTGGCAGGCGGCCAGCGTCAGCGCCAGCGGCATAATGGCAAAGGCAAAGCGCATCGGCAGCTCAGCGCGCGCGGATGAAGGCGCGGATGTCGCGCGACAGCTTCGCCCGATCCTCGTCGCGAATATACATCATATGGCCCGCGTCGTAGTAATGGAACTCGACCCGGTCCTGCGGAATGCCGACGCGGTTGAGCGAATATTCCGCCCCGAAGAAGGGCGTGGCGAAATCGTACCAGCCCTGGCCCACGAAGGTGCGAAGCTGCGAATTCTGGCGCATCGCCTGGCCGATGAAAGGCGCCACGTTCAGATAGGCACCGCGCCCCCAGCCGGACAGCGACCAGTCCCAGCTACGCCCCGGATCGCTGCCGATCGCCTGGTATTCGCGATCCGTCTCGAAGCCCAGCGTGCCGCGCGACCACGCATTGATCGCGGCGGTGTAGCCTGCGTCGATGCCGTAGAAGCTGGGGTCATTGTCCGGATATTCGCCCGCATTGTCGTAATCGAGGCCCGTATAGCGGCTGTCGAGCCGCCCGATGGTCAGCCCCCGGTCGCGCAGCAGTTCCTTGTAGAACCGCTGGTCGGTCACCCGCAGCTCCGCATTGTCGAGAAAGGTTTCGGACAGGCCGGTGAGGCGCGAGAGCTCGGCACGCACGCTCGCACGTTCGGCGGCGGGCAGATCCTGCCCCTTCATCAGCGCGGTGGCGTAAGGGCCGATGGCGAACTGCCGCGCTTCCTCGGCAATCGCCTCAACCGACGGAGCCTCAGCCTTGCCGTGGTAGTAAGCGGCGGTGGCCATGTTGGGCAGCGCCATCACATAGGCGAGCTCGTTGCCCGGCGTCGGCTCGCGCGCGGCGAAATCGAGGATGGTGGAGATCAGGATCAGCCCGTTGAGGCCGACGTCGTTATAGGTGCCGCCCTCCAGTTCGCGCACGACCATCGCGGTGCGGGTGGTGCCATAGCTTTCGCCGCCGAGATATTTGGGGCTGTTCCAGCGGTCGTTATCGTTGATCCAGCGGCGGATCACCGTGGCGACGGCGCGCGCATCCTGCACCAGCCCGTAATATTTCTTCGGGTCGGTGCCTTCGGTGAGGTAGCTGAAGCCTGTGCCCGGCGGATCGATGAAGACGAGGTCCGCGACATCCAGTAGCGAGTCCGGATTGTCTAGGATCGGGTAGGGCGGCGCGCCGTCGTCCGTCGCGTCCGAAGGAATTGCGACCCGCTTCGGCCCGAAGGCCCCCATCTGCAACCAGACCGATCCCGAACCCGGCCCGCCGTTGTAGATGAAGAACACCGGGCGCGATGCGTCGCGCGGGGTCTTCACATAGCTGGTGGTGACGATCACCGCCTCGGGCGTGCCATCGTCGGCTTCCAGCACCGTCTCCGCGATGGTTGCGGTGTAGGGCACGCGCTGCCCGCCGAACGTGCCGGCGAGGTCGCGGCTGCGGACCTGCGGGTCGATGTTCGGTGCATTGGACCCGGCGGCGTCCGCCTTGTCCTGCGCGATGGCGATGGTGGGAAGGGCGAGCGCCAGCGCCATTGCGCCGGCGACGTTGGTCAACGTGCGAAGGATCATGGCGGCGCTATGCCAGCCCTTTACGGCGGGGTAAATCCACCTGCGTCGAGCGTGGGGACGCTACGCGCAGGCTTCGATCCGCTTCAGCTGCATCGCGAAATCGCCGTCGATCCCGTCGGCGATGATCAGCCCGATGCTGTGCGCTTCGTGCGTGGCGAAAGCGGGGGCATCGACCTGCTGACCGAACAGCGATGTTTCCAGCCGGGAAAGATCGATCACCGCGACGGACCACTCGCAGTCGCTTTCGTCTGGCGTCAGCGGCGCACGATACGCAATGCGCCGCCCGCGCTCCCTCGCATCGGAGCGCAGCGTCACCTCATAACTGCGCGCATCGTGCGAATAGTGGATGCGCAGCGATTTCGCCCCGGCCATCGCGCTTTCGGGCAATTGACGCCGCAGCGAGGTAAACCCGCCGCCATTGGTGTTGATGGTACCGGTAAAGGAGAGCGCGCCCTCGACCTGCTCGATATGGCCCTTGGAAAGCCCGCCCATCACGCCGTCATCGACGACCTTCCACCGCGCGAATTCATCGGGGTCTGCGAAGTCGACCAGAGTGCGGCAGGTGCCGGGTTCGATATTGGTGAGGCTCATGGCGAGGGCGTATAGCATGATGGGGGATTATACGCAGCGCCTGCGGTGGGCGCTGCGGGTTTTCGGCAGGCTTTGAACTTCAACGTCGACACATGGCGTAACCGTCACCCCGAACTTGTTTCGGGGTCCAGTCTTCGGGCTGCTCCGCTCGGGCGACTTGGTACGCTGGATGCTGAAACGAGTTCAGCATGACGGAAAAGAGGTGCGCTCACTTCTTCTCGCCGAGCGATTTGCCGATCTGGATACCCGCAAAAGTGAAGCCGCCCGCGAGCATGATGATGGCGACGATCAGGGAAACGATTTCGAAGGGGGTCATGGCTGCCTCGTTTTGAATGCAGCATTCTATTAGTCACACAAAGGTGATTGTCTCAATTTCGAACAAAGCACCATTTTGAAACAAATAATTTGACAGCGTGCGGCTGATTAACTCTTCCCCCACTTCTTCTGCGTCCGCCCGTACCGCAACTTACGCGTCCCCGGCTTGCCCTCGTTACTTCGCCCAACCCTCGGCGCTTTCTGCTCACCCTCGGGCAAACCCAGCTCGTCGGCCTCCAGCGCGCGGATCTCGTCGCGGATTCGACCGGCCTCCTCGAACTCGAGGTTCGCGGCGGCTTCGCGCATCTTCTTTTCGAGGTCTTCGATGTAGGCGCGCAGGTTGTGGCCGACCATGGGCGGCGCATCCTCTGCCGCGCCGTCTTCTTCCCTGGTCGCGTGGGCGGTGATGTCGGCGATGGCGCGCTTGATCGTCTGCGGGGTGATCCCGTGTTCTTCGTTGTATTCGCGCTGTTTCTCGCGCCGCCGGTCGGTTTCGGCCATCGCGCGTTCCATCGATCCGGTGATCCGGTCCGCATACAAGATCACGCGGCCATCCACGTTGCGCGCGGCGCGGCCGATGGTCTGGATCAGCGAGGTTTCGGAGCGCAGGAAGCCTTCCTTGTCCGCGTCGAGGATGCACACCAGCCCGCATTCGGGAATGTCGAGGCCCTCTCTCAGCAGGTTGATCCCCACCAGCACGTCGTACACGCCCAGCCGCAGGTCGCGGATCAGCTCGATACGCTCAAGCGTCTCGACGTCGGAGTGCATGTAGCGGACCTTCACGCCCGCCTCATGCATGAACTCGGTCAGGTCTTCGGCCATCCGCTTGGTCAGCGTGGTGACGAGCGTGCGATAGCCGTTGGCGGCGGTTTTCTTGCACTCCTCGATGCAATCCTGAACCTGATCCTCGACCGGGCGGATTTCGACCGGCGGGTCGATCAGCCCGGTGGGGCGGATCACCTGTTCGGCGAAGACGCCGCCGGTCTGTTCCAGCTCCCACCCGCCGGGCGTGGCGGAAACGCAGAAGGTCTGCGGGCGCATCGCGTCCCATTCGTTGAAGCGCAGGGGGCGGTTGTCGATGCAGCTGGGCAGGCGAAAACCATATTCGGCCAGCGTGATCTTGCGGCGATGGTCGCCCTTGGCCATCGCGCCGATCTGCGGCACGGTCTGGTGGCTTTCATCGACGAACAGCAGCGCGTTTTCGGGAAGGTATTCGAACAAGGTCGGCGGCGGCTCGCCGGGCAGACGACCGGTGAGGAAGCGCGAATAGTTCTCGATCCCGTTGCAGCTGCCGGTTGCGGCAATCATTTCGAGATCGAAATTGGTCCGCTGCTCCAGCCGCTGGTGTTCCAGCAGCTTGCCTTCCGCCTCCAGCTCTTTCAGCCGCTCGGCCAATTCGAACCGGATCGCCTCGCTCGCCTGTTTCATCGTCGGCCCGGGCGTCACGTAGTGCGAGTTGGCGTAGACGCGCACCTTGTCCAGCTGGGTGCCGGGCTTGCCGGTCAGCGGGTCGAATTCGACGATTTCCTCGATCTCGTCCCCGAAGAAGCTGATCCGCCAGGCGGTGTCTTCGAGATGGCTGGGGAACAGCTCCAGATTGTCGCCGCGCACGCGGAAATTGCCGCGCGCAAACGCGAGGTCGTTGCGCTTGTATTGCAGCGCGACGAGCTTGCGGATCAGCTCGCGCTGGTCGACCGTCTCGTCCTTCTTGATGTCGAAGATCATCGCCGAGTAGGTCTCGACCGATCCGATACCGTAGAGGCACGAAACCGAGGCGACGATAATCACGTCGTCGCGTTCGAGCAGAGCGCGGGTGGCCGAGTGGCGCATCCGGTCGATCGCCTCGTTCACGCTCGATTCTTTCTCGATGTATGTGTCGGAGCGCGGCACATAGGCTTCGGGCTGGTAGTAGTCGTAATAGCTGACGAAATACTCGACGGCGTTGTTGGGGAAGAAGCTCTTGAATTCGCCATAGAGCTGCGCGGCGAGAATCTTGTTGGGCGCAAGGATCAGCGCAGGCCGCTGCAGTTCCTCGATCACCTTGGCCATCGTGAAGGTCTTGCCGCTGCCGGTCACGCCGAGGAGCACTTGCGTCTTCTCGCCACCCTCGGCTTCGCGCACCAGCTCCTCGATCGCGGTCGGCTGGTCGCCAGCGGGTTCGTAGTCGCTGACCAGTTCGAACCGCTTGCCCGGCATCGACTTTTCGGGGCGTGCGGGCTTGTGCGGCGTGAAGTCGCCGGTGGTATCGGGCTCATCGAGCCCACGTCTGATTACGAGTTCGGCCATGTCGCCCATATTGGCGTGTCGGCCGTTCGCCGCAATGGCAGTTGAGCGGTTGGGTGCACGCGCGTAGGCTTGCCCGCGACAATCGAAACGCAACCACATGCGCGGGAGAGATACGAGATGAAGACGGCAATCGCGATGGGCCTGCTGGCCTCCGGAGCACTCCTGCTGGCGGGATGCGGCGACAGCGGCACCGCCGATGCGGACGGCGATGGTGCCGTCACCAGCCAGGATTCGTCCGCCGGGGCTGCGTCGGGCGAGGGCGTGACGCTGCGCGCCGGCGAATGGGAAAACACCATCGAGTTCACCGAGTTCGACATTCCCGGCGTTCCCGCCGGCATGAAGGACATGATCGCCCGAGAGATGGGCCAGTCCTTCACCACCACCTCGTGCATCACGCAGGACGAGGCGGATCGGCCGAATGCAGATTTCTTCGGCGGCGAGAAGAACGACAACTGCACCTATGACGAATATGACCGCTCGGGCGGCAATCTGAAGCTGCGGATGACCTGCACCACCGGCGAAGGCGGCACCGCGAAGATCGCGATGGACGGCGAATTCGACGAAGACCGCTTTGCGTTGACCATGGACAATACGATTGCCGGCACGCAGGCGGGCGACGTTTCGATGAAAGGCACCGTCACCGGCAAGCGGGTTGGCGACTGCGCGGGCTAGGATATGCGGTTCGGGTCAGCGCGGTGCGCACCCGGCCCGGCGACAAAGGGATTTTTCGGACGATGCGGATCGCGAAAGGGGGCGTGCGCGCCTCAGGCCTTGCTGTGCTGCTTGCCGTGAGCCTTGCCGGCTGCGGCGAGCCACCGGGCGGCGAAATGGGTAACGAGCCGCAAGGTGGTGCGGACGGCGATGTGCAGATCGAACCCGGCCTCTACCGGATGCAGATCACGCTGGGCGGCACGGGGACGAACGGGCCCGGTTCCCAGTTTGCCGACGACACCGCCTGCCTGACCGAGGAGGATGTGCAGGGCGGGCATCGCGAAATGCTGCTCGCCATGCAGGGCCGCGACGCCTGCCGGTTCGAGCGGTACGATCTGCAGGGCTCAAGGCTCGACGCGGTGCTGGTGTGCGAGGCGGACAGCTTCACGCCAGAGACCCGCGCCGAAATCTCGGGCACGGTCACGCCCACCGCCAGCGATCTGACCATGTCCGTTGCCGGTTTCGGCGAAGGCGAGGCGGCTGGCCAGGGCGGGGTCGAAATGCAGGTTGCGAGCGAACGTATCGGCGAATGCCCCGAAGAGGGTGGCAAGTAGCGCGCAGCCACGCCTTGCGTGCTGGCTGAACCCACGCGGAAACCCAAAGCCGGTTTTTGCATTATTGGTGTGTGCACGGACTTTTCACGCCATCCCAGGTCACGACCCCGCAGGGCACCCCCCAGGGTGTAAGCGGTTTCACCGCGCTCGCCGACAGCGAGTGGGCGCGCCGTCTGGAACTTGCGCGCGAACCCGATCCCGATGGCGCGCGCAGACCGCGCCTGTGGCTGCTGCTGGGCGAGCTCGGCTACCTGTTCGAACCGCTCCGGCGACTGTACCGCCGCCTGTTCAACCCCTTCCGGCTCCCAAAGGCGAAGACGCCGCGCATGGTGATGATCCTGCCCGGCTTCGCCACCAATGCGCTGAAGATGAAATATTTCGCGCACCGGCTGGAAGATGCGGGCCACACCGTGAAACGCTGGGGCTGCGGATATAACTGGGGTTATACGGAGGCCCTGTTCGACCAGCTTGAGCATCGCCTGCTCGATCTGCACGAGCGCGGCGGGCAGCCGGTGGTGCTGGTCGGCTGGAGCCTGGGCGGGCTGTACGCGCGCGAACTGGCGAAGCGGCAGCCCGATGCCGTGGCGAAGGTCATCACGATGGGTTCGCCGTTTTCTGGCAACCTGCGTTCCAACAATGTGTGGCGTATCTATCAGGCCGTCGCCGGGCACCGGGTGGACGAGCCGGAAATATCGGGCGCACTCTCGCGCAAGCCGCCGGTCGATACGGTGGCGCTGTGGAGCCCGGCCGACGGCGCGATCAGCCCGCGCTCTGCCGCGGGTTATCCCGGAGAGCGCGACAGGGCGATTGCCCTGCGCTGCAGCCACATGGGCTTTTCCTACTCGCCCGAGGCCATTCGCGCGGTCGCGAAAGAGATCGACGCAGGCTGACGCCCGGCTAGCGGCAGAAGCTGCCGCCACCGATTTCCAGATGCAGGTGATCCGCGTGCGCCGTGTTGTAATCGGGGCTGAGCACGGTGCCGAAGCGTTTGCACGCGCTGTCGCGGACCACCCGCAGAAATTCGCGCTCTGCCGGGGTGCCTGAATTCCAGTCCGAAGCGATCGAGATGCGCCGCCCGTCGACCAGCACGAAGGCGGCAATGTCTATCGCCTCGGCACGGGCATGGGCGGACTTGCGGTTGCTGCCCGCGATATTGCGGCAGGCGTAGCTGCCGAAGGTTTCGATCCGGTCGAGCGCACTGCCCAGATGGACGCGGGCGGCGCGGTCCACCCCGAAGCGCACCCAGCCCGCAAACGTGCCTGCGGTCTCGCAGGTGACCGGCCCGAGGTTGGCGATGGAGAACCGGCCGATGTCTCCCTGCAGGGCGGTCAGCGAGACCGTGTTGAACCGCGTGCAGCCGGGCGCGTCGGCCCTGTCGGGCAGGGGCGAAAAATCCGCGCCGTTTTCTCCAAGGCGGACGAGGCACTGCTGGCCCGCGAGGCTGGATGCAGCGGTGCCGCTGCGGTCGATGGTCGGCGGGGTGCGCGGTACATCCGGGCCGCGCCCGCCCCCGTCGCTGCCGGGCAGCAGCTGGCAACCGGCGAGGGCCAGCGCGAAAATAGCCGGGAGGATGGCTCGGAGCATGTCCCCTTCATGCCATGGCTTGGTGAACGCTTCGCGAATGGCTGCACCAAAGCAAGGGCTGGGCAGTGGATACATCGCCCGGCCCACCCGTTCTTCGGGCAAAGGCAAGGAAAGGATTTCACATGCAGCGTTTCAGCGGCAGCACCGTTATCGTCACCGGATCTTCCTCTGGCATCGGAGAGGCCATCGCGCGCCGCTTTGCGGGCGAGGGGGCGAATGTCGTCCTCAACAGCCGCAGCCGCGACGATCTCGAAAAGGTGGCCGCCGACCTCCATGACGGGCGCACGCTGATCGTCGAGGGCGACGTCTCCAGCGCCGATTTCGCGAAGCAGCTGGTGGCGAAGACGGTCGATCGCTTCGGCGGTCTCGATTGCCTCGTCAACAATGCGGGCACCGCCGCGGCAGGCCCGCTGGCCGATGCCGGCGACGACGATATCGACAAGGTGATCGACATCAATGTGAAGGGCGTGATGTACCTGTGCCGCGCCGCGATTCCGCACTTGGCGAAGAGCGGGGCGCCGGGCGGCGGTGCCATCGTCAACACCTCCAGCGTCTCGGGCACCGGCGGCGACTGGACCATGCCGATCTACAACGCGAGCAAGGGCGCGGTGACCAACCTCACACGCGGTCTCGCGCTGCAGCTGGGCGAACAGGGCATCCGTGTGAACGCGGTGTGCCCGTCGATGACCAGGACCGAGATGAGCGCGGGCATCCGCGACGACGAACAACTTTACGAGGCGTTCCTGCGCCGTATCCCGCTGGGTCGCGCAGGCGAGCCGGAGGATGTCGCGGCGGTGGTCGCCTTCCTCGCCAGCGAGGACGCGCGCTTTGTAACCGGCGCCAACCTGCCAGTGGACGGCGGGGTGAGCGCATCCAACGGCCAGCCCAATTTCCAGGCCTATCAGTCGTAGCGGTAGAAGCTGATGATCAGCACCTCGAGGTCGCGCGACGGTTCGAAATCGGACTTCGTGACCTCGAACCTCGTCGGGCCGATCTTCTTCACCCCGTCCATGCAGAAGCTGACGAGGTTGTCGGGCGATCCCTTGTCGACCACCAGCCGGAAATCGCGGATCGGCCCGTGCCAGTTCGCACCCGAGGAGAGGACGTAGCTGAGCCAGGTTTCGCCCATATAGGTCTGCCCTGCCTCTTCCCCGCCCGGATTGGCGACCCGGCGGTCGATCCCGGCAACGATGCCGTCGTCCAGGCAGTATTTCTTGCGATACTCGGCCAGAATGCCGTCCGGCTCCTCGCTGCGATATTGCGGGTAGAGTGCGCTACCCGCGCTGCCCCCGATCATCGGGACATATTCGTGATGCACCGCCACCTTGCTGTGCGGGGCGAAACTTTGCTCGCGCACGAAATAGGTGACCAGATCCCATACGGGTACGGGCTGTTCGCCGAACAGCGGATCGCGCACCGCCAGCCCCTCTGCCAGCAATGGAGCAAGCTCTTCATTCGATAGCGCGGCAAAGGGATTGAGCTCTTCGGCGAAGGCCCACGCTGCGGGCCACCCGCGGCTGGCGATCAGGTCGGTCACGTCGCGATCGCCGATCATCGCCCGGTCGATCTGCTGCAGACGGACCGGTCGGCCGTCGATGTGGGTCGAAAAGTCGAAGCCCGACCAGTTTTCCGTATTGTCGTAATAGAGGTCGCGCGCGACGAGCCCGCGCGGCTGCCTGGGCATCGGGAAGGCGATGGTTGCGTCCACGTAATCGTCGGTCGGGTTCTCGAACAAATAGTCGACCTTCACCAGCTCCGCCGAAAGATAGAGGTCTTCCTTCAGCAGACGGAGCGCGGTGGATGGCTTGAGGACGATTCCGCCAAGGCCGATTTCGGCTTCGGAATCGTTGGCGGCGATCGGGCTGGCGAGCAGCAGGCCTGCTGCCAGCAGCAGCGCGGCACGTGGTATCAGGTGCGCGATCATGTCCGAAGTTACTCCCTCCGATCTGCGCGACCCGGCGGGGAATGTAGCACGCCGCAGCCCTGTCTGGCGAGCGGCTAGGAATCGGGTGCCTCGCCCTGTTCCCACAGCTCGATCTTCACCCCGTCAGGGTCCAGCAGCCACGCGAACTTGCCATAGCCTTCGTCGACATGGCCGAGGATTTCGACACCTTTCGACCGCAGCTGTTCGACCATCGCGTCGCAATCATCGACGCGCAGGTTGATCATGAAGCCGCCCTTGCCGGGCGCGATATACCGATCATCCGCAAAATGGCTGATGAGCGAATAGGGCTCTGCGTGCGGATCTTCCGACCATGCGAGCTGCGGCCCGTATTCGCCGGTAACGCCCAGCATGTCCGCATACCATTTGCGCGTCGCCGCAGGATCGCTCGCCACGTAGAACACGCCGCCCAGCCCGGTAACTTTCGCCATTGCCCGTCTCCCGCCGCAAATTGCATGCCCGGCGTACCGCGTTGGCCGCCCGGTGTCATCTCGGCAGCAGCTTGACATCAGCGGTTTAGGGATTTAGCTAAATACCTATGAGCAAGGTCTTCGACGCCCTGTCGCACCCGATCCGTCGCGAAGTGCTCGAGCTGCTGAAGGGCGGCGAGATGAGCGCAGGCGCGCTGGCGGAGCACTTCCCGGTGTCGAAGCCGACCATGTCGGGCCACTTCGCAAAACTGAAGGAGGCCGGGCTGATCCATGGCGAAAACCGCGCGGGATCGGTCATCTATTCGATCAACATGTCGACCCTGGAAGATGCCTTGCACGGGTTCATGGAGCGGCTGGGCATGGGCACGCAGCCATCCCGGCAGGCCGACACATCACCATCGAAAGGAGGCGTCACGCCATGAAGACCAGGCCCCTGCTTTTTCTCACCCTTGTAGTCGCGGCGGCGATGGCGGGGTTCGCGTTCTGGACCGCGGCCCAGGTGCCCGCCGGGACCGAACTGCCGACTCACTGGAACATTTCGGGCGAGGTCGATGGGACCATGCCCGCGTTGCAGGCACTGCTGGTGCCGGTGGGGGTGACCCTGCTGATCGGCGTGCTGTTCGCGGCGATACCGATGATCGAACCGCTGCAGGACAGGCTATCCGGCTCTGCGCCGCTGCTGCGCACCGCATGGCTTTCCACCATCGCGCTGATGGTGGCATTGCAGGCGATCATCGCCGCGCCCGCGTTCGGCTACGAACCCGGCTACGGGGTGATCATCGCGCTGGTCGGCGCGCTGTTCCTGGTGCTGGGCAACATGCTCCCCAAATCGCGCCCCGGCTTCTTCGTCGGGATCCGCACGCCGTGGACGATCACCAGTGCCGATAACTGGGTGGCGACGCACCGGCTGGGCGGCAAGCTCTTCATGCTGGCGGGGGTGGCCATGATCGCGGCCGGTCTGATCGACCTGTCGCCGGTCGTGCGGATGGTGGTGGTGCTCGGCAGCGTAATTGCCGCCTCGCTCGTCCCCACCGTCTACAGCTGGTGGCTGTGGCACCGAACCAGCCATTCGCAAAGCGGGGCGTAACCCGCCTCGGCAGCCGGCAGCCGGAACCTCTAAAGATACGGGGCAGCGAACATCGTCCGCCGCCCCGCCGGTGTGGCCTGTCAGGCCACTGCTTCGATCAGGGACGCGAGGGGAAAATGCCCGTGACCGCGACGCACGCGGTCAGCACCTGATAGGGCTGGATATTGTTGACCGGCTGGCTGCCACCCATGGGGCTCACCACGATGGCGCTTGAACCCATGCTCGTATCCGCCGGACCGGGCGAGTAGATCGCGTTGCCGTCCGGAAAATCGGCCAGCAGGTTGCCTGTGGGATTGTCGCTCGTCCCAAGAGAATTGTTCGCGCGCAGGGTTGCCGTATGCGTGTGCTGGGGCATCTGCGCGACATTCAGGACGTTGGTTTCAGAACCACCCCTCTCGCCAAGGGTACGGGGAGTCAGGCCGGGGCCCCTGCCATCGCCCAGCGGCACGCGTCCGCGCAGATCCGGCAGGGCGAAACTCTGGACGCCATTGCCGCCAAAGCGCGTGCCCAACAGGGCGAACAAGGCGTTGTACTGGCTGATCGCCAGCAATTGCCCGTCTGCACGTAGCCATCCCTTCGGACAAAACTCGAAACCGAAATAGGAAATCTGGCCGATAAACGGTTCGGGCTGCGCCGCTGCCGGGGTTGCAGTGCCGAACGACGCGCCGGTGAGCGCGAGAAGTGCGAGTGCAGTGGCCTTGATCTTCATAGTCATTCTCCCTGTTGCGCCCCGAAAGGCCCGGCAGAAATAGCAGCGCGGCAAAATATTGGCCAGAAAAGGCACCGCACGCACAGAGAAACGGCTCCGATCCGGAGGCGAATTCTCTTCCTTTTCGGATCAAACTGCCGGATCGGCGTGGGCATCATGCCCGCCGAGCCGGGCTTTACGACCCGATCAGGCGGGTTCCGCATCCTCGACACGATATTTGCCGAGATCCTCCGCCTTGGTCGCCAGGCTGACCAGCACGATGGCGATGGTCGCGGCGATGAAGCCGGGGATGATCTCGTACACGCCGGGGCCGCCCATGAATGCGGCGTTCCACCCCTGCGCAATCCAGAAGCCGACCGTGCCCGCACCCACGACCAGGCCCGCGAGCGCGCCCGTACCGGTCATCCGCGGCCAGGTGAGGGCGAGCAGGATCAGCGGGCCAAACGCGGCGCCGAAGCCCGCCCAGGCATTCGCGACCAGGCCCAGCACTTCGCTTTCGGGATCGCTGGCGACCCAGATTGCGGCCAGCGCGACCAGCAGCACGCTGACGCGTCCGACGTTCACCGCCTCACGTTCGCTCGCATCGCGGCGCAGGAAGAGGCGATAGAAATCCTCGGTCAGCGAGCTGGAGCTGACCAGCAGCTGCGAGGAAATCGTGCTCATGATCGCGGCCAGCAGCGCGGCGAGCAGGAATCCGGTCACAAGCGGGTGGAACAGCAGGTCGGCCAGGACGATGAAGATCGTTTCCGGGTCGTCGACCACGATGCCGTTCCGCTGTGCATAGGCACGGCCCGCGAGCCCGACGCCGAGCGAACCGATCAGGCAGATGAACATCCAGGCAAGGCCGATATTGCGCGCGGTCGCGACCTCGGGAATGCTGCGGATCGCCATGAACCGCACGATGATGTGCGGCTGGCCGAAGTAGCCCAGGCCCCAGGTCACCGCGCTGAGCCAGCCGACTGCGGTCAACCCCTGCGTCAGGCTGAGGAAGCCGGGCTGGATATCGGTCAGGCTGTCGCCCGCGCTCCCGCCCGGGCCGAAGATCACCACCAGCGGCATGACGACCAGCGCCAGCAGCATGATAACGCCCTGCACGAAGTCGGTAAGGCTGACCGCCAGAAAGCCGCCGATCATCGTGTAGGCCAGCACCACGCCCGCGGTGATCCAGATGCCCAGCATGTAGTCGGACAGCCCGACATCGGGCAGCAGCGCGGGAAAGGCGGTTTCGAACAGCTTGCCACCGCCCACCAGCCCGGCGGCGGAATAGACCATGAAGAACACCACGATCACGATCGCGGACATCACGCGCAGCGCAACCGCCTGGCTGGGGAAGCGGTTGGCGATATATTCCGGAATGGTCAGCGCATTGCCCAGCTGTTCGGTCTGCTGGCGCAGGCGCGGGGCGACGATCGTCCAGTTGGCGACCGCGCCCAGGAACAGCCCGATCCCGATCCAGGCTTCCACCAGACCGGCGGCGTACAGCGCACCGGGCAGCCCGAGCAGCAGCCAGCCGGACATGTCCGACGCCCCCGCAGACAGCGCGGCCACGCCGGGCGACAGTCCACGTCCGGCGAGGAGATACCCCTCCGACGTGTCGGTCGATTTCTTCCAAGCAAAGAGCCCGATCGCCAGCATGAGGACGAAATAGGCCGCGAGTGAAATGAGTACGCCTGTCTGCATGGCCGCGCTGCCTAACGAATATCGACCGGTTTGACCACCGGGCGGGCGGACATGGCTCGAACCGCGCCCGATTCCGGGCTGGAGACGGTCACTGCCACATCAGATCGAGCCGCGTGCGGTGCGCCTTTCCCGTCTCGCCCGGCTCTTCTTGCGCATCCTTCGAACACGCCGCGCTGTCGTCCTTTTGGCAGTCGCACTTCGCGGCAATCGCAACGCAGGTGCACGCAGTGCCGCACTTGCACGGACACGTGCATCTGCCCTTCGGGTCTTCGCACGCCTCCAGCTTCTCGACCAGTTCCTCGATCCGCGCGTGGTTGGTGCGGCGGGTGTCGATCTCCTTGCTGGCACTGTCGGAGAAGGGCGTCGCCAGGTTGACCGCGTGGCGCAGCCAGCGTTGCAGTTCCTCTTCCGCCTCCTGCGCCAGGCCCTTCGCCGCGGTGACCGCATCGCCTTCGCCCACCAGCTCGGCCGCCCGGATCGAGGTGGGATCGACCGCATCGGCGAGCGCGAGCGCGCTGTCCTTGAAGCCTTCCTTCTCGTCCGGCGTCAGGTCGCGCCGTCGATTGACCACGTCGATCAGCGTCTGCGCCTTCCTGCGGCGATCCCGTTTGGGGTCGGGCGGTTCGGGTGCGGTCATGGTGGCGACGGCCCAGACCAGCGCGACGATGCCCCCGCCGATCAGCGTGCAGCCCGCCAGCGCCGCGATCAGCGCCAGGCTGCCCACCGGCCAGCGGTTTGCCTGTGGGCCGTAGCCATAGCCGTATCCGAAGCCCGCATAGGCCCGGTCGGCGACCCAGTCCGCCAGCCACGGGCCAAGCGGAACCGCGATCAGCAACGCGATCGCCAGCAGGGCGAGCGACGCAGGCAGCGCATATTTCATCACAGCGAATCCCCTCCGCTTTGACGACCCGTTAACCATATTGTCAGCGCGGGGCGGACCTTGGCAAGCGTAAGCAGGCGCCGTTGTGCCATTGGATGTGGGCAGGTGGCACATGGCCCCGGCGTATCACCCGTGCGACGCGCGGGGGATGGCGGCGGACCGCACCTCCAGCCGGCAGGGCCGCCGCCCGCAGGCATTTTACGATTTTCGGGAACCCTGCCGAAATCGCCCGAAAATGTGATGTTTGAGCCACATTTTCGAGCTTGGGAGCACGACATTGCGGGATGCGCGCCATGGGGCGGAACGGATGCCCGCCCGTTTCCATTGTCGCGGTACCCTTTAGAAACTTCAGGAATAAAACCCCATGCGTAAAACCTCCCTCATTGCAGTTGCGGTCGCCATGACCGCGTCCGCACCCGCCTTCGCGCAGGACGGACAGAGCGAATACTTCGACGGCTTCTACATCGGCGGAACGATCTCTGCCGACCAGCCGGAAGACAGCAACACCGACGGCATCGTGTTCGACACCAATGGCGACGGCGTGTTCAACGACACCGTGCGTTCGACCACCGGCGCGGATGCCTTCTCCCCCGGCTTCTGCAACGGCGCGGCGGTTGGCGCCACCGCGGGCCAGGGCTGCGTCGATGACGAAGCCGACTTCGGCTATTCGGCGCGCATCGGTTACGACCAGCGCCTGAACGGCGGCCCGATCGTGGTCGGCCTGCTGGTCGAAGGTGCGCGGTCGGAAGCGACCGAGTTCTCCAACGGCTTCAGCACCACGCCTGCCAGCTACACCGTCGTCCGCCAGATGGACTGGTCTGTGAACGCACGCGGCCGCGTGGGCTATTCGCCGGGCGATGGCCGCGGCCTGTTCTACGTGACCGGCGGCGTCGGCTACGCGAAGATCGACCACGGTTTCGTCACCACCAATGGCGCGAACGCCTTCACCCAGCAGAACGATGACGACTGGCAGTTCGGTGCGCAGGTCGGCGGCGGTGCCGAACTGATGCTGACGCGCAACATCGGGATCGGGCTGGAGTACCTGTATTCGGACTATAACGACGACGATTACAGCGTGCTGGTGACGCAGGGCACCGCGCCCGCGACCAACCCGTTCCTGCTCGATTCGGGCCAGACCAGCATTGCCCCGACCGACCGGAACCTGCGGATGCACTCGCTGCGCGCCACCGCGAGCTTCCACTTCTAGGCCGACCGGCGCAAGCCGACCACGAGCCAAAAGCAAGAAGGGCCGTTCCCGAGAAGGGAGCGGCCCTTTCGCCATGCCCGCCCGCAATCCCCGCGGGTGGGCGGCAGCGGGCGGATGGAAGGGCCTGACACACCTGACACAGTGTCCAGGGACTGAAACCGGATTGACCAAGATCGCGCGATTGATCGAGCGGATCGATCAACGAGCGGGACAGGCGAACCCGCCGGAGAGGGACGATGACAAAGAGCGGGCCAGGAGCCGACCCGGCAATAGCGGCGCGCGGGGAAGTAGGAAAATCTCTGAATAAGAGCGTTTGCGTTGCCAGATCAGCGGCCCATCGTATGTTCGATCAATGAGATCAAAGGACGAGCTTCTCAGGCTGATCATCCGTGAGACACGGCGGACACAGGTGGAGCCTTGGAAGCGTCCGGTATCTGGCGCGCATAAGACTTTAAACTTGCCGCCGATGCTGCCCGTTGGCGACGGTCGTCAGCTTCCGGCGACGGATGAACTGCTGCAGGCGGTCTATCAACTGGCAGAGTTGCAGTGGCGGAACGAAACTTCTCTCAAGCCACGTTTCAAAATAGGGGAGCTCGCGAACCTTTATCGAGATTCATTCGGCGAGGTACTTTCGGCGCTGGATCCAGACAAGGACGACGAGGAGCTGGTTTCTGACCTCGGAAAGAATGTTTCCGACCTCCTGAGCTCCCGAATTCGACTTCGAGATCGTCCGGTAGATTTGACGCTTGGCTGCCATTTGTTCGAGGGCGAAGCAGCTTACCCAATCCGAGTCGGTCCTGTCGTCTTTGAGACACGAGAACAATGGCGATTACGTCTAGTTAGCGAGGGCAGGATTTCATATATTACCGCGCGACGGTTGGCATCGCGCTGGGCTGGTAGTCCTATTAGAAAGCGAAAGCGTTCCTTCGATGAAGACGCTGAAACAGAAATCTTCAATTCTGTCGGTGATTGCTCGACCATATGCACGGTCAGCACCAGAGAATTGTCGTCTGCGAATACCAAAGAAAAAGGAATTCTGGCGGCTCGGATGGCAATGGCTGCGATTGCATTGATTTGGCCGCGCCCTTCACAAACACTCGAATGGATGAATCTTCTATACGACCGGCGGCTTGATAACCGGTATACGGTTCAATTCTCTAGTGGCACTCATGTCGGGTTTTCCCACGAGCGGGGACAGCTGCCCTGCGGAAAATTCGTCGATCAGGAAGAGATCGAAATTCTGAGGAACTATGGGCCGCTGCTCGAACAGATCGGCGAGGCACTCACCAGCTATGCCCAGCCCAGCGACGAAACCAAGCGTCCCAACCTGATGAATGCGCTTTTTCTTAGCCTATGGTGGTTCCACGAGGCTTGCAGAGAACCACTAGATCAGATCGCGGTTACCAAATTCGCGGCAAGTATGGATGCACTGGTAAAGGGGCAAGACGCTCACGCTATCTTGCGATTTATCGAGGCCCGAACCGGCATTGGGCCGAAGGACACGCTGATCACAACCGGCCTGACCACTGAGAAGGTAATGGATAAAATTTACGGGAAAGGTCGGAGCCAACTTATCCATGGGTCGAGCAAGGACTTTTCGCACGATTGGTCCGAACCACGAGCGATCGCAGAAGTCGTCGGCCGCATGTGTCTTGTGGAGGCTTGCGGTTGGATGGCTCAGAACGGATCGATCGATTGTGTCGAAGCGTTGTCTGAGCGTTGACGGCTGCTGAAAGCGGAGGCCGAAGCCTCCGCCTGAAACCGCTTACGATTCCATCTTGCGCTTGGCTTTCTTGCGCTCGTGCGGGTCGAGGATGGCTTTGCGCAGGCGGATGTTCTGGGGGGTGACTTCGACCATTTCGTCGTCGTCGATATAGGCGATGGCCTGTTCCAGCGTCATCACGCGCGGGGGGGTGAGGCGGATCGCGTCGTCCTTGCCGGTGCTGCGGAAGTTGGTCAGCTGCTTGGACTTCATCGGGTTGACTTCGAGATCGTCGGGCTTGGCGTTCTCGCCGATGATCATGCCCTCATAAATCTTCGCGCCGCCGCCGATGAACAGCTCGCCGCGATCCTCCAGCGCGTTGAGCGCGTAGGGCACGGCCTCGCCCGGCACCATCGAGATCAGCACGCCGTTCTGGCGGCCTTCGATCGGGCCCTTGTAGACGTCATACTTCTCGAACAGCCGGTTCATGATCCCCGTGCCGCGCGTGTCGGACAGGAATTCGCCGTGGTAGCCGATCAGCCCGCGGCTGGGCGCGCTGAAGGTGATGCGGGTCTTGCCCTGGCCCGAGGGGCGCATCTCGGTCAGCTCGGCCTTGCGGCGCTGCATCTTTTCCACGACCGTGCCGGAGAATTCGTCGTCCACGTCGATCACCACGGTTTCGTACGGCTCCTGCCGCTGGCCGCTGTCGTCGGTGCGGAACAGCACGCGCGGGCGCGAAATGCCGAGTTCGAAGCCTTCGCGGCGCATCGTCTCGATCAGCACGCCCAGCTGCAATTCGCCGCGGCCCGCGACTTCGAAGCTGTCCTTGTCGTCGGCTTCGGTCACGCGGATGGCGACGTTGGTTTCCGCTTCGCGCATCAGGCGGTCGCGGATCATGCGGCTGGTCACCTTGTCGCCCTCGCGGCCCGCAAGCGGGCTGTCGTTGACGGCGAAGCGCATCGCGAGCGTGGGCGGGTCGATCGGCTGCGCGGCGATCGGGTCCTTCACCGCCGGGTCGGCGATGGTGTTGGCGACGGTCGCCTTTTCGAGGCCCGCCATCGCGATGATGTCGCCCGCCTTGGCGCTTTCCACCGGCACGCGGTCGAGCCCGTCGAAGCTCATCAGCTTGGTCGCGCGGCCCGCTTCGATCACCTTGCCGTCGCGGTCCAGCGCGTGGATCGGGTCGTTGACCTTGATCGTGCCCGACTGGACGCGGCCGGTCAGCACGCGGCCCATGAAGTTGTCGCGGTCCAGCAGCGTGGCGAGGAAGGCGAACGGCCCGGTCTCGTCGAGGCCTGGCGGCGGCACGTGGTCGACGATCAGCTTGAACAGCGGGGTCAGGTCGCCGCTGCGCGCGGTTTCGTCTTCGCTGGCATAGCCGTCGCGGCCCGAGGCCCACAGGCTGGGGAATTCGAGCTGTTCGTCGTTCGCGTCGAGATTGGCGAACAGGTCGAACACTTCGTCGAGCACTTCCTGCGGGCGGCCATCGGGGCGGTCGATCTTGTTGACCACCACGATCGGGCGCAGGCCCAGCGCCAGCGCCTTGCCGGTGACGAACTTGGTCTGCGGCATCGGCCCTTCGGCGCTGTCGACCAGCAGGATGACGCCGTCGACCATGCTCAGGATGCGCTCCACCTCGCCGCCGAAGTCGGCGTGGCCGGGGGTGTCGACGATGTTGATCCGGGTCGTCTCGCCGTCATGCTCCCATTCCACGCTGGTGCACTTCGCGAGGATGGTGATCCCGCGCTCCTTTTCGAGGTCGCCGGAATCCATCGCGCGTTCGTCCACCCGCTGGTTCTCGCGGAAGGTGCCGGACTGGCGGAAGAGCTGGTCGACGAGGGTGGTCTTGCCGTGGTCGACGTGGGCGATGATGGCGATATTGCGTAGGGACAATGGACGTGGTGCTTTCGGGGAGAATGAACAGGTGCCGCGCGCAGGCGGCGTTGCGCGCGCCTTAGCCGTGCGCCTGCTGCGCTGCAACACGCGAAAAATGTTTCATTCCGCTACGGCAGGCGGCGGACCGTGAACAGGTATGTGCCGTTTTGGCAACAGATGGGCCCAAGTGCGGCATAATGCGCACTTTTCGGAGTTGAGCGCGCCCCGCCACGGGTTTAATGAACCTGCGTTAAGCGCAAATCATGCGCAGCGATATTGCTAGAGAGGAAAGACCCAATGGCTCAATCGTTCCCCGGCGTTGCCGGTTTCTCGCGTTACGCTCTGTTTGCGGGCGTTGCCGCTCTCGCGCTTCCCGCCGTGGCGCACGCGCAGGACATGGATTCCGTCGAGGAAGGGCTGGCCACCGAGCTCGAGAACCAGAACACGATCGTCGTCACCGCGACCAAGCGCGAACAGACGCTGCAGGAAACGCCGGTCGCGGTCAGCGTGACCACGGGCGAGACGATCGAGCAGGCACAGATCCGCGATATCAACGATCTCCAGTCGGTCGTTCCCTCGCTGCGCGTTTCGACGCTGCAGAGCGCGTTCTCGACCACGTTCTCGGTTCGCGGCTTCGGTACGGACGGCAACAACCTGGGGCTTGAGCCGTCGGTCGCGGTGTTCGTCGACGGCGTCTACCGCAGCCGTGCGATCTCGCAGATTTCCGATCTTCCCAACATCCAGCGCGTCGAAGTGCTGCGCGGCCCGCAGTCGACCCTGTTCGGCAAGAACGCCAGCGCGGGCGTGATCTCGATCGTCAGCACGCCGCCGTCGTTCGATCTCGAAGGCAGCGTCGAAGCGACCTACGGCAACTATAACGCGATGGTTGGCAAGGCGTACATTTCCGGCCCGATCAGCGACACCATCGCAGCAAGCATCGCGGGCGGCGTGAACAAGCGTGACGGGTACATCACCAACGCCTTCAACGGCGACGATGTGAACGACCGCAACCGCTGGTTTACCCGCGGGCAGCTGCTGTACGACAATGGCAGCAACCTGACCGTCCGCCTGATCGGCGATTACGACGAAATCGACGAGAAGTGCTGCGGGGTCGTCCAGGTCGCTCCTTCACGCGAAACCGACCTGATCCAGTCGCCGCTCATCGGCGGTCGCTTCAACGACCCGACGATGCCGCTCGCCGACATCATCTATTCCGACGTCGTGCCGAACAACAAGGTGCAGAACTGGGGCGGTTCGGGCCAGATCGATTACGATTTCGGCGGCATGGCGCTGACCTCGATCACCGCCTATCGCGACACCAGCCTGAGCGCGGATCAGGACGTCGACTTCTCCAGCGCGCAGCTCGCCAGCGGTGCGCAGATCGGCGAGGCCGATATCAATACCTTCACCCAGGAACTGCGGCTGGCCAGCGATTTCGACGGGATGTTCAACTTCCTCGTCGGCGGTTACTACTTCAAGGAAGACCTCGAGGTTTCGGACCAGATCGTATACGGGCCGGACTTCCGCGCATACGCCGACGCGCAGATTCAGGCGGGTTCGGGCGGGCAGCTGAGCGTTGCCCTTCTCGAAGGGCTCACGGGGGGCACGTTCTTCACCGCCGGGCAGGGCTTCTTCAACAACTTCACCCAGGACAACGAAGCGTTTTCGCTGTTCGGCCAGGTCGATCTCGACCTGACCGATCGCCTGACGCTGACGCTGGGCGCCAACTACACCGAAGACCGCAAGACGGTCGTCTCGAACAGCCTCAGCACCGACCAGTTCTCGCAGGTCGATCTGGCAGGGCTGGGGCAGACTGTGATCACGCAGCAGGCCATCGCCACGCAGGTGGGCGGTATCCTGGGCCTCCCCGGCCCGGCAACCGCCGCGCAGGTTCAGGCGTTTGCCACCGGTGCCAGCCCGGCAGGCGCGGCCGGTGCCGCAGCCTTCCCCGCCATCCAGGCAGGGGCGGCAGCCTTCGGCGCGGCCAATGCGAACCTCACGGTTGCGCAGGCAGCGGCAGACGGTAATCCGGCGACCGTCGGCAACCCGTTCCTCAACCTGCGTCCGCTGCAATTCCTGCCGCCGCTGCTCAACATTCCGAACGCGGTGGAAGACGGCAAGACGAACGACGACAACTGGTCCTACATCGCGCGTCTGGCCTACGAGTTCAGCGACTCGATCAACGGCTACCTGAGCTACGCGACCGGCTTCAAGGCAAGCTCGTTCAACCTCTCGCGTGACAGCCGTCCGCTGCCGGGCGACTTCGCGCAGATCGTGGGCACGCCGCTGGCAACTCCGAACCTGCGGCCCGGCACGCGCTTCGCGCTGCCCGAGGAATCGACGGTCTACGAAGCCGGCCTGAAGACGGACTGGGGCCTGGTAGGGGCAAATCTCACCGTGTTCCTGCAGCAGATCAAGAACTTCCAGGCGAACACCTTCATCGGTTCGTCCTTCGTTCTTGCCAACGCGGGCGAGCAGGAAACCTTCGGCATCGAGTTCGACGGCTTCGCCCGTCCGACCGACGAGCTGACGCTGACGCTTGCGATGACCTACCTCAATCCCAAGTACACCAGCTTCGTCGGATCGCCGGTCGGCGACCTCACCGGCGAGCCGGTGGCCGGTGTCGCCCCGCTCAGCTTCTCGTTCGGGGCGCAGTGGAACAAGGAACTGGCGGGTGGCAACCGCTTGATCCTGCGCGGCGACTACGCGTATGAATCGCAGGTGCCGGTGATCGCGGGCCTGACCAATTACGTGACGCCCAATCTGGACGGCACGTCCAACTACGATCTGGCCCGTACCGAAGCACGCAAGTACAAGCGTGAAGTCAGCAACCTGAACGCGTCGATCACCTACGCGCTGGACATGGGCCTCGAATTCTCGATCTGGGGCCGCAATATTCTGGACGATAGGTACATCACCACGATCTTCCCCTCGGTGGCGCAGGGCCGCGCGGTGTCGGGCTACCCGAACCAGCCGCGCACCTACGGCGGCACCGTGCGCTACAAGTTCTGATCCAAGCGCACGCAAGACGAATAATGGGAAAGGGGGCCTTCGCGGGCTCCCTTTTTCTTTGTCTGGCGCAGATGGCATCGGCGCCTTGCAGCCCGCGCCGGCTTGTGGCTCTATGCAGGCAGCGTCGGCGCAGATGGCGCCTTGTCAGGGGGGAAATTGATGCATTGGATGATCTTGCCGTTCAAACGCTACTTCGAATTCCAGGGTCGCTCCCGACGTCTCGAATTCTGGATGTTTTCGCTGTTGAACGTCATCGTGTTCACCGTACTGGCTGCCATTACGCTCGGCACTGGTGCGACGATGGACCGGATGGCCAATGCCGATCCGGAGAATCCGCTGGCGATCTACCAGATCCTGTTCAGCGGCGTCGGCCTGCTGATGGTGGTCTGGTGGCTGGTCGCCCTGATCCCCAGCATCTCCGTCTCGGTTCGCCGTCTGCACGACAGGGAGATGACGGGCTGGTGGTATCTCGGCTTCGTGATCCTCAGCCTGATCCCGCTGATCGGCTTCGTCGCGAGCATTGCCTTCATCGTGGTGATGGCCCTGCCGGGCACGCCGGGGCCGAACAAATACGGGCCGAGCCCCAAGGAAGGCGTCACCGCCGATACCTTCGAGTGATGATCGGCGCTGCCTGCGCCGTGGGTCGGCCGGTCCGCTAGGGCTTGCCGACCCGCCGCAGCGAACCGCCCGACACTTCCCACAACGCGGCCTGTGGCAGGATCGCTTCGAAGGGCGCGCGTTCGGTGCCCGTCATCCACACCTGCTCGCCATTATCGGCCAGCCGTTCGAACAGCGCCGCGCGCCGATCCGGGTCGAGATGCGCGGCGACCTCATCCAGCAGCAGGACGCCTGCGCGGTCCCTGGTGGCGAGCGCGCCATGCGCCAGCACGATGGCGATCAGCATCGCCTTCTGCTCGCCGGTGGAAGAATGCGCGGCGGGCACGCCCTTGCTCGCCAGCGTTACCGCCAGTTCGACCCGGTGCGGGCCGATCAGCGTGCGGCCCGCGCGCCGGTCTGCCGGGCGATTGTTCCGCAGCGCCGCCGCCAGCGCATCGCGCTCCTCCGGCCCGACGGGCTCCAGCGCCAGTGCCGGCCGGGGAAAATGCGTGTCGTCCTGCTGACCCAGCGCGGTATCTAGCCGCTCGACCAGATCGCGCCGGTTCGCGGCGATGGCTGCGCCATGCTCCGCCAATTGCGCTTCGAGCGCGTCCAGCCAGCGCGGATCGGGCGTTGCCTCGTCGCTCAACAGGCGGTTGCGATTGCGCAGCGCGGTCTCGTACCGATTGGCGAGCGTCGCATGACCCGGCGCGGTCGCCAGCACCAGCCGGTCGACGAACCGCCGCCGCGCGCCCGCGCTGTCGGTAAACAGGCCATCCATCGCGGGGGTGAGCCACCGGACGGATAGCCATTCGGCCAACCCCAGCGCGCTTGCCTCCGCCCCGTTGATCCGCACCCGCCGCCGTGTGGGGTGTGCCGGGTCCACATGGGTGCCGAGCTGGACGGGTGCGGCGCCATCTGTGGGCTGGATTTGCGCGCCGATGGTGAAGCCGCCGCTGCCGCCCTTGCGCGCGATCTCGGGCAGCTTCGCACGGCGCAGGCCGCGCCCCGGTGCCAGCAGCGAGAGAGCTTCGAGAACGTTGGTCTTGCCCGCGCCGTTCGCCCCGACGAGCAGGTTGAACCGCGCGGTATCCTCCAGCGCGGTGGTGGCATGATTGCGAAAGTCGAGGATGGAAATGCGGGTCAGCGCCATGCGGGGGAGGCCTTTGTCTGCGCCCTAGCGCGCGCCGTCGCCACAGGCCAGCCCGACGCGTGCGCCAAGGCGAATCCAAGATTTGGTGAAAATCCCCAAGCTTTCGGATCTGTGAACGGGTTGGTCATCCGCCGCACTGGGGGGAACCGCGTAATTCCGCCATTTTCTCAATCTGGCACGGCTCCTGCAATGATTGTCGTGTCCGGTGGGATGGCCCGCCGGAGACAGACAAGGAGCTACATAATGACCACCAATGACATCCGTACCCGCCTGTTCGCCGCGGCATTCTCGATCGGCATTTCCGCCGTCTTCCTCGCCACCGCGATCGTTCCTGCCAGCCCCAACGGCTTGGTTCTCGCCTGATCCGGCCCCGTCCACACCCGTTCAATGGAGACTATTCCAATGCCGTCCTTCGTCCGCAACCTGCTCGCCGCCGCCGGTGCTCTCGCCTTCACCGGGCTTGCCTTCTCGTTCGCCATTGTTCCCGTGATGGTCGACAATGCCGGGATGATCGCATGAGCCAGCTCGACGAAAACCGCCACGCCGGCCAGCCCGCCCGCCGGTTCCATCTCGACAAGAGCCGCGCCGCGCTGGGCGGGGTGTGTTCCGGAATTGCCCAGTATGCCGGCTGGGATGTGACGCTGGTCCGCCTGGGCTTCGTGCTCGGCACGCTGCTCGGCTTCGGGTCGCTGTTCCTGGTCTACCTCATCATCTGGGTAATCGCCGACTAGGCCGACCACCCCCACGGCCCGGGCATCGCAGACCCGGCCGGCCCGGGGGCGCCGCGGGGTCGCGATCCTGCCGGAGGACTACATCGCGGAAATGCCGCCATCGAGCTTCAGTTCGGCGGCCGTCATGAAGCTGCTTTCATCGCTGGCCAGGAACAGCACGCCATTGGCGATTTCCTGCGGCTTGCCGACCCGGCCCAGCGGAATCTGCCGCGCAAGCTTGGTCATCACGACATCCTTGTCGATCCCCGCATTCTTGCCGATCCCGTCGAGGATCGGCGTGTCGACGAATGTCGGGTGGATCGAGTTGCAGCGGATGTTCCAGCCCATCTTCGAACAATACAGCGCGACCGATTTGGTCAGCATCCACACCGCGGCCTTGCTGGCATTATAGCCGGGCATCGTATCGCTCGCGATCAGGCCCGCGATCGAACTGATGTTGATGATCGACCCGGGCTGCGCGTCCTTCATCAGCGGCAGCGCCTTCTGGCAGCCGAGGAACACGCTATCGACATTGACCGCGAAGCCGCGCCGCCATTCGTCCAGCGTGCAGGTTTCGATATTGCCGCGCACGCCGATCCCTGCATTGTTGAGCAGCACGCTCAACCCGCCGAGCTTTTCGCCCGCCATCGCGATGGCTGCATCCCACTGATCGGGCTGGGTCACATCGTGCGCCATCGCAAAGGCGGTGCCCGCACCGCATTCCGCATTGATCGCGGCGGCGGTTTCTTCCGCGCCCGCGCCATTGATGTCGGTGCACAGCACCTTCGCGCCCTCGCGCGCCAGCGTCGCCGCCGCCTGCGCGCCAAGCCCCTGCGCCGCGCCCGTTACCAGCGCGCGCTTGCCCGCTACCCGTCCAGCCATCCGTTCTCTCCGATTTTCTGTGTCATCAGCAGCATGGCAAGCCGGACGTCGACCGCAACCCCCTGTGCACGCTTTGTGTCCACAAAGGCGGCCAGATCGGACAGTTTTACGCGATGAACGGTGATATCCTCGCCATCGACACCGCCGCCATCGCCGACCTTCGTCAGCCCTTCCGCGCGTAGCAGGGAGAACCCTTCGGAGACCATGCCGGGGCTGGAGAAGAACTCGCCCAGATCGGTGATTTTCGCCGCGCGGTAGCCGGTTTCCTCCTCCAGCTCGCGGCGGGCGGCAGAGATTGCGCTTTCATCGGCGTTGTCGTCGCCATCGCCCACCAGCCCGGCGGGAATTTCGATGCAGCGGCGGCCCAGCGGCACGCGATACTGCTCGACCAGCAGGACGTGCGCACCATCTTCCGCAGCGTCGATCGCGATGATCGCGGCGGCGCGCATGCCGCGCGCACGGCCCGCATATTCCCAGCGGCCGCGCTGCTTCATCGTGATGAAGCGGCCCTGCCATTTGATCTCTTCGGGCGCGTCGTGGTCGGGGGGGAAGGTCATGGGCCTCTCACATCAAATGCCGGAGAGCTGGGTCACGGCCATCACAGCTGGATCAGCCGGTCGGGCAGCTCGTTCTGGTCATCGTCCGCACGCGGAAAATGTTCGGACAGGATCTGGCCCACATCGCGCACGCCCGCCGCGATCCCGGCACCCAGCTGGCCCTGCTTTATCTCGCGCAGCATATCGACCATCGCATCGCCCCACACTTCGGGCGGGACTTTTTCGGCAATCGCGGAATCGGCGACGATCTGCGCGCGATGTTCGCGCAAGGAAACGAAGATCAGCACGCCGGTGCGCCCATGCGTGCGGCGTTCCGCGCCGACCTTGAAATGGCGGATCGCGGCGTCTTCCACGCGCAGCGTCTTCACCCGGCCCGGCAGGATGGCGAACCGCACCGCCGGGATCAGGGTGAGCGCGAAGACCAGCAGGAACAGCGCGATGCCGACGGCGCTGGCGAGCCCGAACAGCCCCGATGGCGTCCATTCGGTGTTCCACCCGCCGGAGAGCGCATCCGCCGCGCCCGTCACCGGATCGGGGAAAAACGCCATCAGCACCAGCCCGGTAAAGGCGACGAATGCGGAGAGTGCCAGCGCGACATCGGTATAGCCGTCGCTCTCGCTGGCGACGACGGTCACGATCTCGCCCGAGGTGGTCAGCTCTGCCTCTGCCACCGCCCGGGTGACGGCTTCGTTATCGGCCTGGGTAACCTGCATCACCATCCTCCGCTCGCGCCGCCGCCGCCGGACATGCCGCCGCCGAAACCGCCGAAGCCTCCGCCTCCGCCACCGCCGAAGCCGCCACCTCCGCCGCCCCAGCCATCGCCGTCGCCCGAATTCATTGCTGCGTTGATTGCGGACCACAGCAGCACGTCGCCCACTGCGCTGCCCGCGCCATAGCGCCGCCGTTTGCGGCCCTTCTTGCCGCGTCCGAAGATGAACATGAAGGCGAGGATCAGCAGGATCCACACAGCGGCCCCGCCAAACGTGGCCGCCGTGCGCTCTCCCTTGCGGTCCGCCTGCGCGGCGGCCTCCGCCTCGGCAATGGCCTTTGCGGTCGCCGGGTCCATGTCCAGCGCCTCGATCATCTGCGCGACGCCTGCCGCGATGCCGGCGGAAAACTCTTCCTGCTTGAAGGCGGGGGTGATCGTGTCGCGGATGATCCGGCCCGACGTCGCGTCGGTCAGCGTGGGGGTAGAGCCGTAGCCCACCTCGATGCGGATCTTGCGATCATCGCGTGCGACCAGCAGCAAGGCACCTTCGTCCGTTTCCTCGCCCCCGATACCCCAGGTTTCGAACAGATCGACCGCGTAACCCTCGATCGTGTTGCCGCCCAGATCGGGCACGGTCGCCACGATCACCGCGCGGCCGGTCGCCTCGTTATAGGCGCGCAGTTCCTCGTTCAGCTGCGCCTCGGTTGCGGGGTCGATCATGTTCGCCCCGTCGTACACGGGGCCATCCGGGCGCGGCGGCAGATCCTGCGCCGCCACGGGGAGGGCAAGCAGGGCAAGGGCGAGGACGATCAGGGTTCTAAGCAGGGTCACGATGGGGCACCTTCACGGCACAGCGGTGATTGGGGGGCGTCGGTAATCGGCGGACCGGCGGCAACGCGTTTCAGCTCTTCCACCCCGGCAAGCGTGCCTGCCGCAATGTCGCCCGAGCGATAGAGCGGGGTCATGGCGTCCTCGATTATCAGGGCCGCGCGAAGATCGGTTACGCGGCTTTCCATCCCGCAGCCGACTTCGATCCGGACCTTGCGCTCTTCAGGTGCGAGCAGGACAAGCAGCCCCCGGCCGGTGTCCGGCGCGCCGATGCCCCACGCGTTGAAAGTCTCGAAGGCAACGTCCTCGATCGTCTTTCCGTCCAGTGAGGCGTCCGTCACCACGACCAGCGCGACGCCCGTATCCTGCCAGTAATCGGTCAGCTCCCGTTCGAGCGCCGCTTCCTGTTCGGGCGGGAAGATATCCGCCTCGTCCAGCACGGGGCCGTCGGGACGCTCCGCCACATCGCTCGCGCCGGTGGGCTGCGAACAGGCTGTCAGCAGCACGGCGAGCAATGTGGCGAGACAGGCAGGCACGGGCCTGCCGATCAATTGCCGGTGCCGGTCGCGGCCCCATTCTGAGTGGCACCGGTGCCGGTGTTATCATTGGCAGGAGCCGCGGCACCGCTGCCGCCCGACAGGCCGCCGAAGTCGACGTCGGGCGCGTTCTCGCTACCCGGCTGGGCCTGGAAGCCTTCCATCGGTTCTGCGCCGTAGATCACATTGGCGGCGATCGTCGCGGGGAAGGTGCGGATCGTGGTGTTATAGTTCTGCACCGCTTCGTTGTAGCGATTGCGCGCCACTTCGATGCGGTTCTCCGATCCTTCGAGCTGCACCATCAGGTCCGCAAACCGCGCCTGGCTCTGCAGTTCGGGATACTTCTCCACCGTCACCAGCAGGCGGCTGAGCGCGCCGCCGAGCTGGCTCTGCGCCTGGTCGAACCGCTGGATTGCGGCAGGATCGCTCAGGTCGTCGGTGGTCAGCTGGGTCTGCGTGGCGCTGGCGCGCGCCTCGATAACCTGCGTCAGGATATCCTGTTCGGACGATGCGGCACCGCGCACCACTTCGACGAGGTTGGGGATCAGGTCCGCGCGGCGCTGATACGCGCTTTGCACGTCGGCCCAGCGGGCCTTGGCCTCTTCCTCTGCCGTGGGGACCGAGTTGATGCCGCAACCGCTCAGCGCGACAAGGCCGAGCGCGAGCAGGAACGAACGCAAAAGAGTGCCGAACGACATCGAGTTTTTCCTCCGGGAAATTGGTGTATTGCCAATATACAACACGCGCTGCCCTGCGCAAGGATTCGTGGCACAGATTGTCTCGCCCAAAGTGCTATGCCAAGGCTGCGGCGAAATCGACAACAGGGGGCGCAAGGGCTGTGTTCAAGGAATTCAAAAAGTTCATCGCGCGCGGCAACGTGATCGATCTGGCGGTCGGCGTGGTGATCGGCGCGGCATTCAGCGGGATCGTCACCCAGCTGACCGACGCGGTGCTGATGCCGCTGATCGGCTGGGTGTTCGGCGATATCGATTTTTCCAACTGGTTCCTTCAGCTGGGCGAGGTGCCGGAAGGGTACGAGGGCGCGCTGGATAATTACGAGCAGCTGAAGGAAGCAGGCGTGGCGATGATCGGCTACGGCGCGCTGATCACCGCGATCATCAACTTCCTGATCGTCGCCTTCGCGCTGTTCCTGCTGGTGCGCGGCGTGAACCGCGTGACCGAGGAAATGCAGCGCAAGCAGGCCGAGGTGGAAGACAGCTCGCAGAGCGACGAAGTGCCCACCGATCCGCAGCTCGATGTGCTGAAGAAGATCTTGGCGGAGCTGAAGGCGGAGCGGGGTGGCACCGCTTCCAAGCCCGATTACGCCCCTCAAAAAGGCCCGATGGGATAAAAGGCCGCAGTGCCCGCAGCCGAGCGGCCTTCAGGCCGCGCCAGCGGGGAGATCGCACCCCGGATGGGGTGCGGGACGAAAACGCATCCCCTTCACATTAAGCGGCAAACGCCTATATAGGTCGGTGCCGGTTTCGACCGGCTATGGTGATAAACTGCGGTGTATAATAGACGCAATGGACCCGGGGGCAGTACCCGGCGGCTCCACCAAAAGGCCCGACCTCGAAGCGAGAGGGGCGGGCTTCCTGATGGGGCCGAACCAGGATCGACATGCGTTGAAAGGCATCGTTTTTGCCCGGAATGAGCATTCCGTTAAAAGCTCTTTTCACAAGTGCCAACGATAACGAAGCACTCGCTCTCGCTGCGTAATTTGATGGGCTAACGCCCTGAACTTACAAAGCTAAAGCGCGGTTGGACCGACCGGGCAACAGAACGGATACCGGGGGCCCGGGGGAGCCTAGCAACAGAATCCCCCACCTTCATTCAGCTTGAGAGAGGCTTGCTGCCCGCCAATCAGGCGGTCCTCGCCTGGAACATAAAGGTTCGGGAGCCTGGCAACAGGATCCGCCTTATTTCTTTTGCTCAGTGTTCTCACGCAAAGACGCGAAGATGTCGTGCTAATGGCGTCCATCTTCGTAATTGTTGACGATCCGCTTCAGGCCATCCTTGAACATCGGTTGGCCGAAATTTATCAGCAGCCCGAGTGGCAGGTTCATCAGGCGCAGGTAGGTCAGCACCTGCTTGCCATGGACTGGCATGAGTCGTTCGACAGATTTCAGTTCAACGATAAGCCGGTCAGCGATCAGCAGATCGATTATGTAGGCGTTGTCGATGACAACGCCCTTATGCTGCAGCGGCATTGAGACCTGTCTACGCAGCGGAATTCCGGCGCGCCGCAACTCCTCGAACATCAAGCGTTCGTATGCATTTTCGAGAAGCCCGGGCCCAAGATCACGATGCAAATGATAGCCGCAGTCGATAACGATGCCGACAAGGCGCTCGAGTTCGTAATCACGCGACATCTTCGCGTCTTTGCGTGCGACGAATCAGCGCCACCCGCGCCGCCTTCTCGTGCTTCAGGCAGTCGAGGATCTTCGCGCCCGCCATGAACACCGCGCCGGTGGTGGCGAGGAACAGCAGCTTGCCGCCCCAGCCGGGATATTGCTCAAGGTAGCTCGCGCCGCGCGCGGTCGCGCCAAGGGCGAGCGCGTAGATGATCAGGAATGCTTCGAACCGGGTCTTGATGACGAACAGGCGACCGATCTTGCGAAACATTCCGGAGACTTCCTTAACGCGTGTAAGCCCGGCGAAACGCAAACCTCATGCCAGTTGAGGGTTCCCGCGCGCCGCGATGGTTAACCGGAAACCGAGTGTAAGCTTACCCGACACGGTTACCAGCGTGTTTACCCTAATTCGGAGAGATCGAGCGCGGCGAGCAGCGCAGCGCGCGCCGCGTGGACCTGCTGCGCGAGCGCGTCGGTGCCGATCTGCTCCGGCTCGATCCGTTCGGGCCAGTGCTGCGCGATCACCGCCTCGATCCGGTCGGCCTTTTCCTCGTCCAGCAGGAAGCGCGGATCGACCGTTACCGGGTCTGCCACCACGCGCAGGCGCAGGCAGGCGGGGCCGCCGCCATTGGCCATGCTCTGGCGCACATCGACCGGGATGACCTGCCGGATCGGGCCATTTCCGGCCATCATCTGTTCGCAGAACGCCCACACGGCCTCGCTCTCGCGGCATTCGCTCGGCACGACCAGCGCCATACTGCCATCGGGCAACGTGAGCAGCTGCGCGTTGAACAGATAGGTGCGTATCGCCTCTTCCAGGCTGACCGCATCCTCGGCCACTTCGACCAGTTCGAGCGCGGGGAAAGCCTCGCGGATCGCGGCGTAGGCCCCCTGCGGATCGGCGAAGGCGCGCGCGTGGATGAACAGCACCCGCTCGTTCGCCACCGCGACGACATCATTGTGGAACGCGCCCGCCTCGATCGCCTCGGGGTTCTGTTCGATGAAGACGGTGCGCGCAGGGTCGAGGCCGTGCATCCGCGCGACCACGCGGCTGGCCTGCTCGTGCTGGCGCGCAGGGAACTTGCCGCCCGGCCGGCCATAGACGAACACTTCGACGCCCGGCTCGCCGTGGTTTTCGCACAGCCGCATGTGGTTGGCCGCGCCTTCGTCGCCAAAGGCGGGCGGCACCGCGTCGTGGACTGCGAAATGCTCCGTGTCACCGAAAGCGATGTCGAGCTGCGCCTTGGTGTCCTGCCATTCCTGCGCGCGGTGGAGCATGGTGATGAGGTTGGCGGGTGTCAGGTGGCAGCGCCCGTCGGCGGTGTCGGGTGCCGGGGACACGGTCGCCGCATTGGCGGTCCACATCGAACTGGCGGACCACGGCGCTGCGCGCAGCGCAGGGTCTTCCGATCCATCGAGCGCGAGTGAGGCGGTCAGCGCCTGGTTGGGGCGCGGCAGCGGCAGCAGGAAGCCCTGCGGCAGGCCGCGCCCCAAATTTCCGCGCATCTTGGCGAGGCCCTGCAAGGCCGCTTCGCGCGGGAAGCTGGTCTGCCCGCGATGGGTCGCGCTGGCGATATTCCCCAGGCTCAGCCCCGCATAATTGTGCGACGGGCCGATGATCCCGTCGAAATTGATTTCCTTGAGCTTCATATCCGAACTCCGCTCGCCCTGAGCTTGTCGAAGGGCTGTATTTCTTCTTGATCCGCTCGTTGAAAGGAACGGCAGGGCTTCGACAGGCTCAGCCCGAACGGGTCTGGCAGGGCTGCGCTACTTCGCCACGCTCCACACCCGATCGCCTTCACCGACCCGCAGGGTTGCTGCACCAGTCTCGTCGATCGCGATGCTGTCGCCATCGACCTTGCGCGATCCGTAGCAGCAGCGGAAATCGGTGAGGTGGCCGGTTGCGATCAGCGCGCGCTCGCCCTTGTCGACCGGAGTGCCGGTGACCGAACGGGGCTGAGCATTCGCCACGCTCACCACATCGTCTGTCCGCGCCAGCATGCTCGGTCCGCCATCGAAAATGTCGACATAGCCTTCGTAACGAAAGCCTTCCTTCTCCAGCATCTTCATCGCGGCGCGGCCGGTGGGGTGGGGCAGGCCGATGACTTCGCGCGCGTCGTCGTCCAGCATCGCGACATAGACCGGGTGCTTGGGCATCAGGTCGGCGATGAACTGGTTGCCGTTGATCGCGTTGAAATAGTCCGCTTCCTGGAAGGTCATCCCGAAGAAGCGCCCTGCGACACCATCCCAGAAAGGCGAGCCGCCGCGATCGTCGATGATCCCGCGCAGTTCCGCCAGCACACGCTCCGCAAAACGCGCGCGGTGCATCGCGATGAACAGGTAGCGGCTGCGCGCGAGCAGCAGGCCAAGACCGCCCGCGCGCTCGTTCGGGTGGAGGAACAGCCCGCCGACCTCGCTGCACCCTTCAAGATCGGTGACGAGGTTGAGCATTTCGGCGCGCACCGTGCGGTCCAGCTCCTGGCTGTACTGCGTAAGCGTGTTGAGCCGGTAGGAATAGAACGGCCATTGCTGGCCGACCTTCGTCATCAGCTGGCAGGTGCCGCGCACCGCGCCGGTTTCCGTATTTTCCAGCACCAGCAGGAAGGTCTGGTCGACCAGTTCGGTGCCGGTATTGGCAAAGGCCTTGGCCGACTTTTCCAGCTTGCCGCTCAGCGCGTCGCGGTCGGCGGGCAGGTTGGTGAACCCGCCGCCGGTCAGCTTCGCCATCTCGTACAGATGCTCTAGGTCGTCCTCGCGCGAGGGGCGGATCACGAAGCTCACAGCACATCCTCCGTTGCCAGCCCGTGCAGGACCATCGCCGCCAGCGCGGCGCGTTCCTTCAGCGAAGGGGCGATCATGAATTCGTCGGGCGAGTGGATCTTGCCCCCGCGCACGCCCATCGTATCGACCACTGGCACGCCGGTCGCCGCGATATTGTTGCCATCGCACACGCCGCCGGTCGATTTCCAGTCGATATCCTGCCCCAGCTCGGCGCCGCATTCGCGCACGAGATCGAACAGCGCCTGCGCCTTGCGGTCGACCGGCTTGGGCGGGCGCGAGATTCCACCGTGGACCGTAATGTCGACCTCCTGAGCCTGCTTCACCTCGCCGATCAGCGCGTGCATCTCCGCCTCGAAGCGTTCCGCCGCGGCAGGCTCTTTCGGGCGGATGTTGAAGCGCAGCACGGCATGGTCGGGCACGACATTGTTCGCCGCGCCGCCGTCGATCTTGGCCGGGTTCACGCTGATATCGTCGCGCTGCAATTCCTTCAGGCGCACCGCGAGGGTTGAGGCGGCGACGATTGCGTTGCGCCCCTCGTGCGGATTGCGCCCCGCATGTGCGGACTTGCCGGTGACCGTCAGGCTGTAATTGCCGCTGCCGCCGCGCGCATGGGCGAGCGTGCCCTCCGGGGTTGCCGCAGGCTCGAAGGTCAGCGCCGCGTATTTGCCCTGCGCCAGCTGTTCGATCAGCGGAGCGGAGGAGAGCGAGCCGGTTTCCTCGTCGGCATTGATCAGCACATCATAGCCGACGGCCTGCCATGCCTCGACGCTTTCGAGCGCGGTCAGGCTGGCAAGAATGATAGCGAGGCCGCCCTTCATGTCGGCGGTGCCGGGACCGTTCAGCACTTCGTCGTCAAGCCAGGTCAGCTCCTGAAACGGGTGATCGGCGGGGAAGACGGTGTCCATGTGCCCGGTCAGGATGAAGCGGCGTTCGGCTTCGGGCCGCACGCGCAGCACGAAATGCTTGCCGTTCTGCACCGCGGTTTCCTTGCCCGCCGCATCCACCGCAGTAACGGGCGCGGGCTCTTCCAGCGTGATGGTGCCGGGCAGCGTGGAGAAGGCTTCGCTGAGTTGCTGCGCCATGCGGGCCAGCCCGTCGAGATTGGCCGTGCCCGAATTGATGCGTGCCCAGCGTTCGACCTGTGCGAGCATGGCCGCGCCGTCGATGGTTTCGATGGCCTGCTGGAGAGGCCCGGAAAGTCTGCTCATGCCCGGGGGCCTAGCGCGCGCGGGGCGGCGGGCCAAGTCCGGTCAGGTAGAGAGTGCGCGGGCGAGGGCGACGAATTCCCCGATCGACAGCGTTTCCGCCCGTCGCTGCGCGTCGATGCCGAGCGTTTCGAGAGCAGCAAGCGCGCCCGGCACGCCCTTCAGGCTCTGGCGCAGCATCTTGCGCCGCTGGCCGAACGCGGCGGCGGTGACCGCCTCCAGTTTCGCGGCCACCACGCCTTCGGGCATGGCGGCGGGGGCGACGTGGACGATGGCGCTCATCACCTTGGGCGGCGGGGTAAAGGCGCTGCGGTGGACCTTCATCGCGAGTTTGGCGGTGCCGCGCCACTGGGCGAGCACGGCGAGGCGACCATAGGCACTGCCGCCCGGCTGCGCGACGATCCGCTGCGCGACTTCCTGCTGGAACATCAGCGTCAGCGAAGTCCACTTGGGCGGCCACGCCTCGCCCCCCATCCAGCGCGTGAACAGCGCGGTGCCGACATTGTACGGCAGGTTGGAAAGGATGGCGTAGGGCTGGCCATCGAACAGTGCGTCGTGATCGATCTTGAGTGCATCGCCCTCGATCACGGTCAGCTGGCCGGGAAAGGCCTCGCCCAGTTCGGCCAGCGCGGGCAGGCAGCGGCGGTCCATTTCGATTGCGGTAACCTGCGCTCCGGCACGCAGCAGCGCGCGGGTGAGGCCGCCGGGGCCGGGGCCGACTTCGAGCACGTTGCTGCCCGACAGATCGCCCGGCACCGCCGCGATGCGCGCAAGCAACTGCTCGTCGAACAGGAAGTTCTGGCCGAGCGCCTTGGACGCGCTGAGGCCGTGCGCCGCGATCACTTCGCGAAGAGGGGGGAGGTTTGTCACCGGCCCACCCCCAACCCCTCCCGCAAGCGGGAGAGGAGCGAGACTTGGCTAGCCGCAAGCGCGGCTAGTCGCAGCGGTGTGGGCTGCCGGGTCATGCCAATCCCCGCCGCGCAGCAATCTCGCCTGCCATGCGGATCGCGGCGATCATCGCGTCGGGCCGCGCGATGCCTTGCCCGGCAATGTCGAACGCGGTGCCGTGATCGGGCGAGGTGCGCACGATCGGCAGGCCGAGCGTGACGTTCACGCCCTCGTCGAAATCGAGCGCCTTGATCGGGACCAGCGCCTGGTCGTGGTACATCGCAATGGCGACATCGTAGGTGGGGCGCTTGTGCGGCGCGAACAGCGTGTCGGCGGGGTGAGGGCCGGTCGCGTCGATGCCCTCGGCGCGCAGCGTAGCGATGGCGGGGGCAATGATTTCGATCTCCTCGCGCCCCATCCGCCCGTCCTCGCCTGCGTGGGGATTGAGACCGGCGATGGCGATGCGCGGGTTTTCGACCCCGTAATCGCTGCGCAGCGCCGTGGCCACGATCCGGCTGCGTTGCACGATCAGGTCGTGCGAAAGGCGACCGGGCACATCGGCCAGCGCGCAATGCACGGTCATCGGCACGGTCTTGAGCGATGGCCCGGCGAGCATCATCACCGCATCCTCGCGCGGCATGTCGCAGGCATCGGCAAGGTATTCGGTCTGCCCGACGAAAGACGGCTCGATTCGCGCGATGGCGGACTTGGCCACCGGTCCGGTCACCAGCCCGCTGCACGCGCCCGAACGCACCATCGCCACCGCTTCCGCCAGAGTACGAAGTGCATATTCGGCGGACGCCCGATCGGGCTCGCCGGGGCGAAAGGAATCGGCCGCGTCCCCCACGACGACGAAGCGTGGCAAGTCCAGATCGTCCTGGCAGCGGGCGATGTGCGTGACGATTTCGGGCCCGACCCCCGCCGGGTCACCGATGGTAACGGCCAGCGGGAGCGGTTGGGTCACCGGATCAGTTATATTCGATGATCGCGTCGTTGCGCAGGTCGCGCAGGAAACGCTGTGCGCGCTTCTCGATCCGATCCTGCTCGATCTGGTCCATGATCTGGTCGAAATCGGGTTCGTTCGCGACTTCGGGGTCGTCGCGGCCGCACAGCAGCAGCACGCGCACGCCATCCTCCAGCGAACCGAAAGGCGGCGTCGCCTGGCCGACCGGCAATTCCAGCATCGCGCTCTGCAGCTGCTCGGGCAGGTCGCGCACGGTCATCGCATTATTGTTGACCACGCTGGCGTTGACGCTCGCCGCCACACGGTCCGCATCGCCGCAGCCCTGGATCGTGCCGACGGCTTCAGCAAACTGGCTGACCCGCGCATTGGCCTGCTCCTGGCTCATGCCGGGATCGAAGGTGATCGAAATCTGCTTCAGGTCCAGCACCGCGTCGCGCATGTCGGCGGTCAGCACCTGCCGCTTGTCGATCAGCAGCATGATCACGAGCCCGCCGGGAATCTGCACCGGCCCCAGGATCTGGCCAACTTCGAGTTCCCGCGCGGCTGCCGCCATCTCGTCGGGCAGGGTTTCCAGCCGCACGAAGCCAAGGTCGCCGCCAACTGCTGCGGTGCTCGATGCGGAATACTGGCGCGCATAGGCCTGGAAATTGCCGCCCTCGCGGATCTGCTCGAGGATCTGGTCGGCATTCTGCGCCACGCTATCGATATTTTCCTGCGTGGCCGGCAGGTAGATTTCGGCGATACGGTATTCGGACTGGCCGCGCGCGGTCTTCATCCGTTCGATCGTCTCGTTCACTTCGTCGGCGGATACGCTGATGAACGGCGCGACGTTGCGCCGCACGAGATAGCTCCACGCGATCTCGCCTTCGATCTGGCGCTTTAGAGCCGTGGGAGACGAGCCGATACCGAGCAGGTACTGGTCCATCTTCTTGACGTCGTCAGGGAAGTTTTGCTGCGCCAGGCCGAGATAGCGTTGGTCGACCTCTGCCGAAGAAACCGCCATGTCCTGCGCCGCGGCGGCCTGGATCTTCAGCGTTTCGTCGATCAGGTTGCGCAGCACCTGCATCCGCAGCCGCTGCATTTCCTCGGCCGACACCTGCGCATTGGGGGACGAGGCCAGCACCAGTGCGACCCGCTGATTGATATCGGTGCCCGTCACGACCGAGCCGTTCACCTTGGCGGTGGCGGAGCGCACGTTGGGGTCCTGCTGTTCGAACATGACCGCATCGGACGGAATGCCGAACGGGCCGACCGCGCCCTGCTGCGGCTGCGCACTCTCGGCCTCGCCCTGCGCCTGCTGCGCCTGCGCGGCGATCGGCGTGACGGCCATGCTGGCTGCCGCGAGCGCGCCGAATGCGGAGAAACTGACTTTGCTGATCATGCTTTCGGTCACGAAGAAACCTTGTGTTCGTAAGATTACGGGAGGCGAGGGGGTTGCGCCAGACCGACCTTTCGGGCCGAAAGGCTGAACCTTCGCTGAGTCCGGTCAAGGCCTCTAGCGCGTCTCCCCGCCGCTGCCAATGTGCGAGCGCGCCCGCCGGAGCGCGCGCTAGCCACCCAGGCCGAGATTGAGCAGGCGGAAGGTCAGTTCGATCGTGTTGCCGCGCAGCGCATCGCCCTGGCTCACGAAGTCGCGCCGCCAGGTGATGCCCAGATCGATGCAGTCGTCCTGGTAGGCGACGCCCAGCCGCGTGCGGATTGGGTCGAACCCGCTGGTATTCAGGCGCGGATCTTCGTCGCGGTTGGTCATGTTGACCACCGCCGATCCGAACACGGACCAGTAATCGGCAAAGGCGATCCGGCCCGCGGCGCGCAGTTCCTCGCGGTCGCCGAGGTCTTCGTTGGTCAGCGGGATATTGCGGTCGAGCCGCAGATAGCCGATTTCCGCATAGGTCTTGCGGCTGCCGATCGTCGCGTCGATTTCCGTGCGGCGGGCGGCGAGATTGTCCTTGTCCAGCCGGAACCGGTAGGTGAGCGAGACGAAGTCCTTGTAGCGTACGCGCGTACGCCCGACGATGTCTGAGAATTTGTCCGACAGGCCGGTCCCGTCGGGGAAGATGATCTGCTTGTCGTCGAGCCGATAGGACTGCCCGATATTGGCGGACACGCGCCAGTCGGGCTTGGTCAGTTCCCAGTCGACCCCGTACGTCACCCGCGCGCCGTCTTCGAACCGGTCGTCGCCGGGAAAGCGGTTGAGCGAAAACAGGTTCACATCTTCCAGATCGATCGCGCGCGAATCCTCGTTGGGGATCGTGGTGTTGGTGATCGGCGGCGTGCCGACGATCTGCAGGCGAGGGACGAGCACCTGCGTGCCGCCGAACAGCTCGCCGGCCAGCGGCCATGAAACGTCCAGCGCGGCCAGTGCGATACCGCGCGTTTCCCAGCCCTCGGTACCGCGATAGCGCAGGTTGCTGGTCAGCCCGGTATTGTCGGTATGGTAGACGTCGCCGCGCAGCAGGCCGGTCAGTTCCACCACCTGGCCCATTCCGGTGACGCGCCGCACGTTCCACTGCGCCGATGCCAGCGCGCGCTGCGTATCCTGCCCGTCCTGCCGGGTGATTGCCAGGCTGTTGCCGCGCAGCGTTACCGTGCCGCCCAGCAGTGGCTCGTCGAAGCGGCGGCGATAGTCGACCAGCGGCAGCGCCACCGGCACCTGCCCCTGCTGCTGGTCCAGCCGCAGCGTCTGGGTGGCGAACCCGGCGATCACGAAATAGCTGTCGGCGTCGATCCGCTCCAGCTCCGCCATGGTCCGAAGCCGATCGTCGCGGCTGATATCGTAGCGGCGCAGGAAGGTGCGGTCGCTGGCGATCCGGGTAGAGCCGGTGAACTGCCAGTTGCGATCGATCAGGTAGCGACCATTCGCCGCCAGATAGCCGCGGAAATCCTGCTGCCCCTGCCGCAGCTGGGTGAAGGGGTTCACCCGCCTGCTGTAGGTGGCGTACCCCGTCGCCTGAAACGCGCCCTTGCTCGACAGTTCGCGGTAGGTTGCGCGCGCCATCGGCGGCGCTTCGGTGAATACATGCGCGCCCAGTTCAAGGTCGCGGTTGTCCGCCAGCCGCCAGTAATAGCTGCCGCTGACTTCCAGCCCGTTGGAGCGCGAGATCCTGATCGAGGGGACCAGCAGGCCCGAGCTCGGCCCGCCATCGGTGCGCAGCTCCAGCGTGGGCAGCGGGACCAGACGCTGGCCGAACAGGGAGAAGTAGCCGTTTTCGAACCGCACCCGGCTGGTGTCGGGATTGTACACCACGCGCTCTGCGGTGATCTTCCAGCTCGGCTGCTTGGGGCAGCCATCATCGGTGACCACGGGGCAGCCGGTATAGGCCGCGCGTTCCAGCGCGATGCGCCCATCATCGGTGCGCTGCCCGCGCTCCGCTGCCAGCCGCCCGCCTTCGCGCAGCACCAGCAGCAGATCCTCCAGCGCGCCGGTTTCGAACTTGTCGGTCAGCTCCAGCTGGCTGGCATAGACCTGGTTGCCATCGCCATCGACGTAGCGCACGTCGCCGCGCGCCTCGATCTGCCCGGCAGGGCGATCCCAGCGCACTTCGTCCGCGCGCACCGATCGATCGCCTTCCTGCAGCAGCACGTTGCCGCGTGCGATGACCGTATCGCCCTGCGAATCATACTCCAGCGTATCGGCCTCGAATCCGATCGCGCGGGGGCTGCCGGGCGGACTGTCGCCATCGATGTAATCATTGACCGCTTCTTCGAGGCCGTCAGCCTCGCCCTCATTGGCTTGGGTCGCTTCATCGGCGGGCCGATCGGCGCTCTGCTGCGCGGTATCGCGCGGCGATGCAGGCTCGGCAGGGACGGACTGCGCCATCGCCGGAGCCGCAAATGCGGAGATCGTCAGCACCCCGAGCGCGACCCCGCCGAGCAGCGAGACGCGATTGGTGGATGCAGATTGTGCGGAACGTTCGGCGCGGCGCATAGCTTGCCTATTGCACTCAGCCTGCCTAATCGCAATCGCGCTTGCTCTGCCATGCAAGAGCGACCCCGAATGTGGCTCTGGCGACACGGGCGATCCCGCCCCGCACACGCCGAGCCGGACACGACCTTCCGAGGATACCCCTTCATGCACATCACTTTCGCCGACAGCCTTCCCGCCGACGCCGCCCTGATCGCATCGATCGCCAACAAGGATTCGCTGCCCGACGGTATCGAGCCCGTGCTGGCCGAAGCCGTGAAACGCGGCCGCTTCAAGGGTACGGCGGGGCAGCTGGTGGAAGGCTTCGTGGAACGCGATGGCAAGGTCGTGCGCGTTGCACTGGCCGGTGCGGGCGATGCAGGCGCGAAGGATCGCCGCGCTAACCTTGAAAAGGCGGGCGGCGCGCTGGCCGCCAAATTCGTCGCATCGGGCGAGACGAGCCTCGCGCTGGACCTGACCGGCAGCGACCTTTCGGCAGAGGATGCCGCGGCGCTGCTGCTCGGCCTGCGGCTGCGCGCATGGCGGTGGGACGAATATCGCACCACGCAGAAGGAATCGGAGAAAGCCTCGCTCAAGAACGTGGTCGTGATCGGCACGCCCGAGGGCACGCAGGATGCGTGGACCCGCGAGAGCGCGCTGGCGCAAGGCGTCGAGTTTACCAAGGAACTGATCACGCTGCCCGCCAACATCCTGTACCCCGAAAGCTTCGTGGAACGCTGCCGCGATGCACTCGACGGCACGGGGATCGAGATCACCGTGCTGGACGACGCCGAAATGGAAAAGCTCGGCATGGGCGCGCTGCTGGGCGTGGGGCAGGGCTCCGACCGGCCTTCGCGCATTCTCGCGATGCGCTGGAACGGCGGGGCGGAAGGCGAAAAGCCCACGCTGTTTGTCGGCAAGGGCGTCACCTTCGATTCCGGCGGCATCTCGATCAAGCCGGGCGCGGGCATGGAAGACATGAAGTGGGACATGGGCGGCGCAGGCGCCGTGGCGGGTGCGATGGTCGCGCTGGCCAAGCGCAAGGCGAAGGCCAATGTGGTCGGCGTGTGCGGGCTGGTAGAGAACATGCCCGACGGCAAGGCGCAGCGCCCCGGCGATGTCGTAACCACGATGAGCGGGCAAACCGTGGAAGTCATCAACACCGATGCCGAAGGGCGGCTGGTTCTGGCCGACGCGCTGCACTGGGCGCAGGAAGAGTACAAGCCGGCCGCCGTGGTCGACCTCGCCACGCTGACCGGCGCGATGCTGATTGCGCTCGGTCACGAGCAGGCGGGCCTGTTCTCCAACGACGACACGCTGGCGCAGCGCCTGCAGGCCGCGGGCGAGGCAAGCGGCGACAAGGTGTGGCGCATGCCGATCGGCCCGGCCTACGACAAGCTGATCGACAGCCCCATCGCGGACATGAAGAACGTCGGCCCGCGCGAAGCCGGATCGATTACCGCGGCGCAGTTCCTCAAGCGGTTCATCAAGGACGGCACGCCGTGGGCGCATCTCGACATTGCCGGGATGGCTTGGTCGAACAAGCCGGGCGCGACCTATGGCAAGGGCGCGACGGGTTATGGTGTGCGCCTGCTCGACCAGTATGTGCGCGACGTGATCGAAAGCTGATCGACAGGCTTTCCCCGCCTCGAGCAGCGAAGCGGTAGGAGGGAAAACCAGCCTCAAGCAGCGAAGCGGTAGGCCGAAAATATGCCCAAAATGCGCAAGAAGGGCGACCTGCCGAGCAAGACCTGCGCGGCCTGCGGGTTGCCCTTCGCGTGGCGCAAGAAGTGGGCGCGAGACTGGAACAATGTGAAGTATTGCTCCGACCGCTGTCGCCGGTCCGCCAAATCGGCTAGCTCTGCCCCATGAAAGTCGATTTCTGGTTGCTGAGCCGCGATCCGGCGGAACGCGTGGTGGCGATGATCGCCGAGCGCGTTCTGGCGGGCGGCGAACGGGTGCTGGTGGTCAGCGGCGACGAGGGGCAGCGCAGCGATATTTCTCAGGCGCTGTGGGAGGCGAAACCCGAAGCCTTCCTCGCCAATGGCGAAGCGGGCGGCGCGCACGATGCGCGCCAGCCGGTGTTGCTGTCCGATACCTGCGCACCGGCCAATGGCGCGAGCGCGTGCATTCTTGCCGATGGCCGGTGGCGCGCCGATTCGCTTGACGGCGGGCGGTTCGACCGTGTGTTCCTGCTGTTCGGCGAGGAAGGGCGCGGCGACGCCCGCGCGGCCTGGCGCGAAGTCAGCGAGAAGGACGGCCTCGAACGCAGCTTCTACGAGCAGCGCGAGGGGCGCTGGGTGAAGGTCGCCTGACCGCGCGCAATCCCCCGCACACTTGCCGTGCGCGTCGAAGCTGCTAGTGGCGCGCGCAACGCTTTTTCCCCCTGACAATACGAAGGATACCACCATGGCGGTTACCCGCACCTTTTCGATCATCAAGCCCGATGCCACCCGCCGCAACCTGACCGGTGCGGTCACCAAGATGCTGGAAGAAGCCGGCCTGCGCGTCGTTGCCTCCAAGCGCATCCAGATGACCGAAGATCAGGCGAAGAAGTTCTACGAAGTTCACGCAGAGCGTCCGTTCTACGGCGAACTGGTCGACTTCATGACCAGCGGCCCGGTGGTCGTGCAGGTGCTCGAAGGTGAAGACGCCGTGAAGCGCAACCGCGACGTGATGGGCGCGACCAACCCGGCCGACGCCGACGAAGGCACGATCCGCAAGGCCTTCGCCGAATCGATCGAAGCGAACTCGGTCCACGGCTCGGACAGCGACGAAAACGCCGCCACCGAAATCGCGTTCTTCTTCAACGACGATGAAATCGTCGGCTGAAGACATTCGCGTCTTCTTCGAAACAGGAGGGCTCCGGAGCGATCCGGGGCCCTTTTCGCATGCTCGGTGGCGATGGCAGAAACGGGCGGGAAGCCTCGCTGAACGTGCCCGCTGAGAATGCTCGGAGTGTGCTGCGGTGACGTGCGGAAATCGCCCCGACCCCACCATCCACGGCTGAAGGCAGCCGGATCGGACACCGTCTTTTAAGACATCCGGCCTATCTTCGTATCATGTCCATGCTTATTCAGCAGGCCGATCCCCTTCGGGGGCCGCAAACCGAATGTCGGCCTTCCTTGCCGGGATATCAGCCTCAGAGGATCGATCCGCTCATTGACCGGGCCATGGCCTCGGCGAAAATCGGCGCGTGGACATGCAACCTAGCGGATAGCGCACTGAGCTGGACCCGGGGTGTCTACGATATTTTCGGCTTGCCGCATGGTGTTGCGTTCGATCGGCGGCAGACGCTTTGTCTGTACACGGAGGCATCGCGCGATGCACTGGAGCGACTGCGCAACGAGGCGATCGTGCGGGGTGGCAGTTTCGCCCTTGATGCTCAGATAAGGCGTCCCGATGGCGAATTGCGATGGATGCGTATCCATGGGGAAATGGTCCGTCCCGGTGGCGCGGCTCCCATTCTGCATGGGCTCAAGCAGGATGTGACCGAGGACAAGCTTCGGTCGGAGGCGCTGCGGCGTCTGGCGGAAAACGACGCCCTGACCGGTCTGGCCAACCGTGCTCTATACGAGAGCCGGTTCCTTAATGGGCGGCGCACCGGTTCGACGATCGCATCGCTTGGTGCGCTTGTCCTGTTCGATCTGAACGATTTCAAGGCGATCAACGACAGGTGGGGCCACCTGGCAGGCGATGCCTGTCTCAAGGCATTCGGAGAGCGGCTGTCGTCCGCCTTCCCGGAAGCATTGATGAGCGCGAGAATCGGCGGCGACGAGTTCGCGCTCATCCTTGGCAATGAAGAGTCGGCAGACCTGATCGAGGCGCGTATTGCCCGATTTCTTGGGCGCCTGCGTGCACCCATCCTGTGGCAGGGACATATCTTCACCGTCAGCGCATCGAGCGGCATTGCCTTTCCGTCCGATCCCGACTCCTACGATGCCGAAGACCTGGTCGTCAGGGCCGATGCGGCGCTATACGCCATCAAGAGAGGTCGTCGTCGGGCGCAGGGTTCCGGTCGCCAATGAGGCAAACGCGCCCTTTCCTGCAAGGTGCACCCGCTTCGGGCGGAGCGCGCTGAAGGCCGTCTAGAACTCGTCCGCCGCATCCCTCAGCTTGGTCAGCCGCTTCGGCGCGACGCTGCGCCATGAGCGTTCCAGCCAGTGCTGCACCTGGTCCCAGTCGCAGTCGGGCCGGTTGAGCGTGATGCCGACCCAGCCGCTGGCGTGGTAATAGGCGGGGCGGAAGAACACTCCGGGGTCGCGCTCCACCAAGTCGGCCAGCTCGTCCTGCCCGCTGGTCTTGGCGAGCACCGCGATCTGCTCCGCGCCGTGGTGGCGATCCGCGAAGTGGGCGAAGAACTTGCCGCTCTTGCCCGCGATCTTGAAGGCAGGGGATCCGTGGCTCGCCTGCTCCTCCGCCTCGGGCAGCGCCAGCGCCAGTTCGCGCAGGCGGCCGAGCAGGTAATCGGGATCGCTCCCGCGCGAGACATAGGCACCCAGAACCTGCGGGTAGAGCTGATGCTCGGCAATCTTGACCCTGAGCGCGAGCGTTTCGGGCGTGTCGCCGCCCATGATCGCCACTTCGGCGCGGCCCAGCACCTCGCCGCCGTCAAGCTCGGTGGTCACCAGATGCACCGACGCCCCGGCAACCTCGTCGCCCGCCTCCAGCGCGCGGGCGTGCGGGTCCAGACCCTTGTACTTGGGCAGCAGCGAGGGGTGGATGTTGAGCATCCGGCCTTCCCACCGCTGAACCATCTCGTCCGACAAGACCCGCATATAGCCCGCCAGCGCGACATATTCCGCCCCGCTTTTGCGGATCGCGGCGTCCATCGCGGCATCGTGCTCGGCGCGCTGCATGCCCTTGTGGGAGAGGGAGAAGGTGGGAATCCCCTCCGCCTCGGCCAGCGAAAGGCCGCCTGCGTGGGGATCGTTGCTGGCCACCAGAACGATCTCGAACGGGGCGCCCTGCCTGCTGGCATAGAGCAGCGCGGCCATATTGGTGCCGCTGCCCGATATCAGCACGGCGATTCGCGCGCGACCGCACGTCGGTTCAGCCATTATGCGAGGCCGACCAGTCTTCACGTGCCGACCAGGTGCCCTGCGATCCGCGTACGGTGCACCCGCGCGATCCCTGTTCGACCCGGCCGATCGCGTGGACGGTTTCGCCCGCGTCTTCCAACCGTGAGCGCACCAGTTCGGCCTTCGATTCCTCCACCGCCAGCACCATGCCGATGCCGGTGTTGAAGGTGCGCGCCATCTCTGCCGGTTCGATGTGACCCTGCGCCTGCAGGAACGCCATCAGGCCGGGCTGCGGCCACAGATCGGCATCGACCACTGCGTGCGCGCCTTCGGGCAAAACGCGTGGCACGTTTTCCAGCAGGCCGCCGCCGGTAATATGCGCCATCGCGTCGATCAGCCCGTCGCGCACCAGCGGCAGCAGCGGCTTCACGTAGATTCGCGTCGGCGCCATCAGCGCGTCGATCAGCAGGCGTTCGTTGTCGAACAGCGCGGGGCGGTCGAGCTTCCAGCCCTTGTCCGCCGCCAGCCGCCGGACCAGCGAATAGCCGTTGGAATGCACGCCCGAACTGGCGAGGCCCAGCAGAACGTGGCCCGGTGCCACGCGCTCTCCGGTCAACTGCTCGCCGCGCTCCACCGCGCCGACGCAGAAGCCTGCAAGGTCGTAATCGCCAGCCGCATACATGCCCGGCATTTCCGCCGTTTCCCCGCCGATAAGCGCGCAGCCGGCCTCGCGGCAGCCTTCCGCAATGCCGGCGATCACGCGTTCGGCGACTCCGCCATCCAGCTTGCCGGTGGCGAAATAGTCGAGGAAGAACAGCGGCTCTGCGCCCTGCACGATCAGATCGTTGACGCACATCGCGACCAGATCGATTCCCACGCTGTCGTGCCGGTCGTGGTCTATCGCCAGCTTCAGCTTGGTACCCACGCCATCATTGGCGGCGACCATTAGCGGATCGGTGTAACCGGCGGCGCGCGGATCGAAGAATCCGCCGAATCCGCCTATCTCCGACGTAGCGCCGGGGCGGGCCGTGGCCTTGACCAGCGGGCCGATCGCCTTGACCAGCGCGTTGCCGGCGTCGATCGATACGCCCGCGCCTTCATAGGTGTAGCTCGTTTCGGGATCGTTCATCGCGGCCCGTCTTACGCTTTCGCGCTTGGAAATCCATCGCCACTTGGGCAAAAGGCACCCGATTTTCCCGATGACCCGTTCCGTAACCCCCTCCATGCGCATTGCGCTCGCCTGTTTCGCCCTGATCGGCGGGCTTGCCGCGCTGTACGCCGGGTGGGCATCGGCGCAGGTGGAAGGTGACCGCGGGATCGCCCCGCTGATGGTCAGCACCGACATCAATGTCGGCGGGATCGAGGTCAACGTGACGGGCGATAATGTGGCCGAGGCGCGCCAGAAGGCATGGCGTGAGGCGCAGCGTACCGCGTGGGAGAAGCTGGGCGGGCCGCAGCTTTCCGACAGCCAGATCGAAGGCCTGGTCTCCTCCATCGTGATCCAGCGCGAGGAAATCGGCCCGCGCCGCTACGTCGCCACGCTGGGCGTTACCTTCGATCGCCAGCGCGCGGCGGGTTACCTGGGCCGCTCGGGCGAGACCCAGCGTTCCGCGCCGATGCTGCTGCTGCCGGTGACGATCACCGCAGGCAGCGAACTGATGTACCAGCAGGTCAATCCGTGGCAGCGCGCCTGGGCGGAATACCAGCCGGGCACCAGCCGGGTGGACTATGTGCGCCCGTCGGGTGCGGGCGGCGAATCGCTGATGCTGACCTACGGCCAGACGGGCCGCCGCAGCCGCACGTGGTGGGCCAACATCCTCGACCAGTTCGGCGCGGCCGATGTGCTGGTGCCGATCGTGGAGCTGGATTACACCTTCCCCGGCGGCCCGGTGGTCGGGCGCTTCACCGCGCGCCACGGGCCGGACAACGAATATCTCGGCAGCTTCACGATGCGCGCCGCCAGCCCGCGCCAGCTCGACACCATGCTGGGCCGCGCGGTCGAGAAGTTCGACACCATGTTCGTAGCCGCGCTGGAGGAAGGCACGATCCGGCCCGACCCGACGCTGACTCGCGGACGCGGCACGATCGACCCGGACATTGCCCGGCTGATCGAACGCAGCCGTGCGATCCTCGCGCAGGCGGAGGCGGCGCGCAATCGCGCGACCCAGACCGAGGAAGAAGACGTGGCCGACGCCAATGCCGCGCAGGCAAGCGCGGCCGACGGCGAGGGCGAGCCGACCGTCATCAACCTGTTCATCAACTTCCCCACGCCCGATGCGGCGGCCTTCGACGCCGGCCTTGCGACCGTGCGCGGCACGCCGGGCGTGCGTGGGGCCTCTGTCTCCAGCACCGCGATCGGCGGCACTTCGGTGATGAGCGTGACCTATGCGGGCACGCTGGACGATCTGGTGGGCGCGCTGGCGCAGCGCGGGTACAATGTGCAGCGTTCGGGCACTTCGCTGACCATCAGCAAGTAGGCGGCACGCCGTGGGCCGTCCCGTCACGCAAATCGCGCTCCCCCTGCCGCCTGCGCGCGAGGGCGACCCGGCCAGCATCGTGATCGGCCCGGCCAATGCGGGCGTGGTCGACGCGCTGCGCGATCCTTCCGGCTGGCCGTTTCGCACCGCGATTTTGCGCGGCGCGCCGCGTTCGGGCAAATCCCTGCTAGGGCGCTGGTTCGTGCAGGCAGGGCTGGGCGAGACCATCGACCCGGCCGATGCGATGGACGAAACCGCGCTGTTTCACCGGTGGAATCGCGCGCAGGAGAGCGGCACCGCGCTGCTGCTGATCCCCGATGCCGCGCCGTGGGAGATCGCCCTTCCAGATCTGCGATCGCGGCTGGGTGCTGCGCTGGCGCTTGAAATCGGCGCGCCGGACGACGAGATGATGAGAGACCTGATCGCCAGCCATGCCGAACGGCGGGGCCTGGTGCTTGGGGACGACGCGCTGGCCTATGTGGTGCCCCGCATCACCCGCAGCTTTGCGGCGGCCGAGCGGTTCGTTGCCGCGCTGGACCGTCTCGCTTTGGAACGGCAGGCGCGCCCGACACGTACGGTGTGCCGGGATGCGCTCGAATCGCTTGAAGGACCTGCGCAAGGCCGCTTGCTTTAGGCGGCCAGTGGTGAAACAGTTGTGAGACGATGTTCGTGGGTCTGATCGACTATCTCGACTCCGTGAAGAAACGGGACCCCGCACCGCGATCGCGGTGGGAAGTGCTGCTGTATCCCGGGGTGCTCGCCCTTGGCCTGCACCGCGTCGCGCACTGGCTGTTCGAAGCGAAGCTGTATTTCCTGGCGCGGCTGGTGAACCACTTCTCGCGCTTCCTGACGGGGATCGACATCCATCCCGGCGCGACCATCGGCAAGTATTTCTTCATCGACCACGGGTTTACCGTCATCGGCGAAACCGCCGATATCGGCGACTGGGTGACGATCTATCAGTGCGTGACGCTGGGCGGTACCAACCCGACCAATGGCGAAGGGGGCAAACGCCACCCGACCATCCGCGACTATGCGATCATCGGATCGGGCGCGCAGGTTATCGGGCCGATCACCGTGGGCGAACGCGCGCGGATCGGGGCCAATGCGGTGGTGACCGACGATGTGCCCAGCGGCGCGACGATGATCGGCATGAAGGCGCGCTCCACGCTGGTGCCGGCGGAAGAATGGCTGCGCGAGTTCATTCCCTACGGCACCCCCTGCGACGAACCGTGCGAGGACCAGTCGCCGGTCGGCAAGCGCCGGGCGGATGCGATGGAGGCCGAACTGGCCGAACTGCGCGCCGAGATAGAGGCACTGAAGGCCGCAGCGCGCGGATCGGAAAACCCGCAGGCCGACCCCGTGCGGCGTAGCGGAACCAGCAGCTGATGAGCGTGCCTCTAGGCGGCATGGTCCTGTCCTTTCCCGGCGCCCGACCGAGCCAGGTCGGTTTCACGCGCGAGGAGCTGACGCGCATTCTCGATCTCTATGGCCGGATGGTCGCCGCAGGCGAATGGCGTGACTACGCGATGGATTTCGGCCGCGATGCGGCAAGCTTCGCCGCCTTCCGCCGCGCCGCCGAACGTCCGCAGGCGCTGGTGGAGAAGCGACCCGCGCTGCGCAACAAGCAGGGCATGTGGACGCTATTCGGCGAGCATGGGCAGGTGCTCAAACGCGGGCACGAGCTGGCGGGCGTGCTTGCCCCGCTCGAACGACGGCTGGTCAAGGCAATCGACGACTAGCGCGCCGGGGTGATGTGCACCCGGCACTGGTGACAGACAAAAGGCCCGCCATCCATCAGGACGGCGGGCCTTTGTTCTTGTGGCCGTGCAGGCCGGTCAGGCGGCAACCAGCTCCTGCTCGCTGCTGGGCAGGGCGTCGCGCCAGTCTTCGGGCACGATCCCCAGCACGCCGCGCCGGATCGGGGCCCAGAAGGCCGAAAGCGTCAGCAGTGCCGATCCGATCACCAGTGCGGTCAGCGCGACGGTCAGTTCCACCGAACCGAAGCGGTCGAACAGGAAGGCGAGCGCGAAGAGTACGTAGACCAGCGCGGAGACCAGCAGCGCGCGCCGGTCCACGATGAGCGCGACGATGCCGAACACCACGTAGATCCCCAGCACCAGCACGGCGTCGAAGATGGTCAGGTCGCCGCCTGTGGTCACCCCAACGAAGTTGAAGATCGGATGCGCGATGAGCGGCGCGGCGAGCAGGTGCAGCCAGAAGGCCACATCGCTGCGGCGGGTAATCCGCTCCGGATCTTTCAGATCCCACCACATCGCGAAGGCGAAGGTCAGCAGCCCGGCAACGAATACCATCGGCAGCATCGGGATACCGTCGGACCCGTCGCCCAGCGCAAGCATGCTGGAAAGCTTGATCGTCGCGATCAGGATGCCCACCAGCGCGGCGGTGCCAGCAGCAACCGTGATCGGCACCATGAAGCGTTTCCAGTGCAGCCAGGTGGCGATGGTGGTCAGCACCGCTGTGATGAGCATCATCGAGGACAGGATGATGATCCCCTGCGTCTCGTCAGGCTGCCAGTTCATCGCCTTGGCCTGCGAGAAATCCTCCGGCCCGAAAGCGAGCCCGAACGGGATCAGCACCAGAGCGCCCATCACGATCATGATCGACCAGACGAAGGCGATCAGCAGAATGATGCTGGGCAGCGCCATCCGGCGGCGGCGGGTGAAGAACTCCGCCAGCGCCCAGGATGTCGCGGCGACCAGCCCGGCGGGAACCAGCGCGATCATGGAGATGTCGTAGATGGACGAAGGCGCGCTTTTATCGACGATCGCCGCGCCGATCGCGCCCATGGCGAACAGCAGGATGCACACGCCGATGGCGACGAACACGTCGTTGAAGGACGTAAGAAGCCTGAAGTTTTCCTCGTCCCGGCGCGTGATCCCGCGCAGTTCGGTCATGTAATCGCGAAACGACGCCGCAGCATCCTCGCTCAGCGCGCCAGCCTCAATGGCGGAATTGATGTCTTCTTCTGAATACACTGGCCGAAACCTCCCCTGTTTCAGCGAAGGAAATTACGACCAGTGTGTTATTGTGTCAATACAGCCGGACGGAGCGGATGGCCCGTTGGTCGGCGGGTAGGGCACGCCCTATTCGAACACTTCGCGCAGGTTGAGATGTGTGGTCTGCGCCGCCGTGATGTCGCGCACCAGGTTGCGCAGCAGGATCGCGGCGGCAATCGTGAGTACGCCGGAGGCCGCGCCCAGCAGGATGCCGACCGTCAGATTGCTGCCGTCGCCAAAACCCGTCATCCGCATGCTGACATTGGCCAGGATGTTGCCCACGATCCAGCATGCCCACCAGGCGGTAATCTCGCCCGGTGCAGGGTCGCCATAGCTATCGTCTTCGAGATGGCTTTCGGACCACAGCTCGCGCATCGCCTGGAACGGCTTGAACAGGTTGGCGATGGGAATGAAGTACCAGCCCACCGCCCAGCCGGGCGAGGTCGTCAGCTCGATCCCCCGGTCGCGCAGATTGGCATGCGCACGGTAGATCCACATGGCCACGAACACGACCGAGACGAAGAAGACGAGCGTGTAGAGCAGCGATGCGCCGTAATAGGCTTCTTCCAGCGGGCCCGGCGTCAGCGAATACAGATCGACAATGCCCGCCAGTTCGAGAAGCTCGAACACGAGCACCACGACCGACACCGCGATGGTGGCGTAAATCGCGATAGTGGCGTTCCGCGCGCGCGAATGGAGCCGCGCGCTATCATCGTCCGCGCCGCCCGGCGCGACGGTTGCGTCAATCGTAGTCATGCAAAAAAATCCCCCCGGTGCGGGGGCGCCCCGATGGCGACCCACGACCCGGAGGGAAAATTAGTCCGAACCGTTCGCCCGCGCTATCGAAAAAAGCGCGTGCGAACATCGGGTTGCCGCCACGCGGCGGCCCGTCTTGTGCTTACCCGCGCGCGCTGCCGGGGCCGGTGCCGGTCACCTTCTGCATCGCGGTAAGGATTGCGCCCGACTGTTCCTGGCCGGACTGCGGCGCGCGCAGGTTGTTCTGCTCGCTGATCTTGTCCCAGTTGGCGGCAAAGCCTTCGACCGTGCGCTCACCCTCGGGCAGCCAGACGGCGTCGTTCATCACCACCCATGCGGAGTGGAAACCGCCCGCGCCCGCGCCGACGATGGCGTTGGTCGGTGCGTCTTCGCTGACGAGATACAGCGCGGCGGGGACCACGTTTTCCGGCGCGAACAGCTCGAACGCTTCCTTGGGGAAGAGATCTTCGGTCATCCGCGTGCCCGCAACCGGGGCCAGCGTGTTGACCTTGATGTTGTACTTCGCGCCTTCGAGCTGCAGCGTCTTGGTAAGGCCTGCGAGGCCCAGCTTGGCCGCGCCGTAGTTGGCCTGGCCGAAATTGCCGAAAAGGCCGGTGGAGCTGGCGGTCATCAGGATACGGCCATAGGCCTGTTCGCGCATGGTTTCCCACACGGCCTTGGTGGCGTTGGCCGAGCCGTTGAGGTGCACGTCGACCACGAATTCGAAGTCGGCCGGTTCCATCTTCGCGAAGCTCTTGTCGCGCAGCACGCCCGCATTGTTGATCAGGCAGTGGACGCCGCCCCACTTCTGCTTGGCGTCGGCGACCATCTTTTCCATCTGCTCGTATTCGGTGACCGATGCGCCGTTGGCCATCGCCTCGCCGCCAGCACGTTCGATCTCCGCGACCGTTTCGGCTGCCGCGTCGGACGATCCGGTGCCATCGCGCGAGCCGCCCAGATCATTGACCACGACCTTCGCGCCGCGCCGCCCGAGTTCGAGCGCATAGGCCCGGCCCAGGCCGCCGCCTGCACCGGTGACGATGGCGACTTTATCTTTGAACGAGATGCTCATTTGGGGTCTCTCCGCTTGGCGTTTCTATAGTGAAAATCGCCTGCGGAGTGGCAGGTTCCAGCCATTCTTGCAACACTGGCGGAGCAAGCGCCGGATGCCGTAGCGGCAGCAGGGTGGGGCCGCCCGCTACTCCCCCCGTGGGGAGGGGCCGGGGGTGGGGGTTCTTCCTCATCGGCGTGGTACAACCCCCACCCAACCCTCCCCCTCAAGGGGGAGGGCTCTTATGCGCCTCAGTCCGCCAGCTGCTGCAGCAGGTAGACCATCTGCATCGCGCGCAGCGTGGCGCGCTGTTCGTTGTCGACGCCGCCCGAATGGCCGCCCTTGGTATCCTCGTAATAGAGGTAGTCGTCGCCCTGCGCCGCCATTCGCGCCGCGGCCTTGCGGCCGTGGCTGGGGTGGGTGCGGTCGTCGGCGGTGGAGGTGACGAAGAACACGCGCGGATAGTCCTTCTCCTCCAGCAGCTTCTGGTAGGGCGAATAGCCTTCGATCCATGCCCGCTGTTCGGGGATGCGCGGATCGCCATATTCGCCGATCCACGAGGCACCGCGCCCGATGAACTGGTAGCGCAGCATGTCGAACAGCGGGATCTGCACGATCGCGGCGTTGAACAGGTCGGGTGCCTGCGTGAACGCGGTGCCGACCAGCAACCCGCCCTGCGAGCCGCCTTCCACACCGAGGTGTTCGGGGCTGGTGATCCCGCGCGCCACAAGATCGCGGCCCACCGCGATGAAATCGTCCCACGTGCGCTGCTTGTTCTCGCGAATGGCGCTCTGGTGCCAGTTCGGGCCGAACTCGCCGCCGCCGCGGATGTTCGCGAGCACGTAGGCATTGCCGCGCTCAAGCCACATCTTGCCGGTCGAACCCAGGTAGCCGGGCAGGCGCGGCACCTGGAAGCCGCCATAGCCGCCCATCAGTACGGGTGTGCTGCCATCCATCGCCATGCCCTTCGGCTTGACGAGGAAGTAGGGGATTTTGGTACCGTCCGGGCTGGTCGCCTCGAACTGTTCGATCTCCATCCCGGTCGCATCGAACCGGCTGGGGCTTTCCTTGACCTTTTCCAGCGTCACCCCGTCTTCGGCGTAGTAGATCGTCGAGGGGGTGAGGAAGTCGGTCGACGAGAACATGATCTGATCGGTCTCGTCGGACGAGGCGGTGACGCCGACCGTGGCGTTTTCGGGCAGCGCAATCTCCTGGCTGACCCATTCGCCATCCCGATAGTCGAACTTCAGCACCTTGCCGCGCACATTGTCGAGCATGTTGACGTAGAGGCTGGATTTGTTGCTGGCCGCGCCAACCTTGGTCTGGCGGTCGCCCGGCGCCCAGACGAGCGACAGCTGCGCGCCGTTGGGGTCCGCCTTCCATTCCTGCAGATCGGCGGAAACAAGCGAATCGGCGCGGAAGGTCTTGCCCTGCGTCTGCCAGTCGACATCGGTCGAGAACAGGATGCGCCCGTCGATGATGCCATAGGGGCTGGCCTTGGCAGGCAGGTCGAGCTTCACCCACTCGCCGTCGACATCGAAGAAATACTCGCGTTCGTGGAACGACACGCCGCGATAGGCCATCCGGCCGTGGATCGTGCCGTCGCTTTCGCGCAGCAGGTAGGCCCCGGCGGACACATCGCTTTTCTCACCGCGGAAAATCTCTTCGGCTTCGTCGATCGACTGGCCGCGCTTCCATTCGCGCGTGGTGAAGGGGTAGAAACTGTCGGTGACGGTGTCTTCGCCGAAATCGCGGCTGATCAGCAGCGTATCTTCGTCCACCCAGCTGGCGCTGCCCTGGCTTTCGGGCAGTTCGAACCCGCCCTCCACGAAGCTGCGCGTGGCCATATTGAACTCGCGCGCAACGCTCGCATCTTTCCCGCCGTCGGACAGGTAGACCATGCAGTGCGTACCATCGGGCGGCATGCAGCTCATCCCGCCATAGACCCATTCCCTGCCTTCCGCCGCTGCCAGCGCATCGATATCGAGGATGGTTTCCCATGCCGGATCGTCGGTCCGCCAGCTGTCCAGCGTGGTGATCCGCAGGATGCCCTTGGGATTGTTCGCATCCTGCCAGAAATTGACCATGCCGTAGGGCGTGAAGGCGACGCTGGGGATGCGATCCTGCGCATCGTAGATCGCCAGGGCCTCGGCCTTGAGATCTTCGAAGCGCGGATCGTTCTGCAGCGCGGCAACGGTTTTGGCGTTTTCCGCCTCCACCCATTCCAGCGCGCGATCGCTGCGGGTTTCCTCCAGCCAGATGAACGGATCGTTCTCTGCTTCGAATTCGGGTTCGGTCACGGTGTTGGTATCCTGCGCGGCAAGCGGGGTAAGAAATGCCGGCGACCATGCCGCCGAAAGTGCGAGGGCGGCCAAAGTGGCGCGGGTCTTGGTCGATTTCATGCGAAGGCTCCCCAGTCGATATGTCCGGTCCGGTATGACACTGGCAGACTGTGCCGGGCAAGCGCGCATGCCGGCGGCGTTCGACCGGCTGGCCAGTACGCTCGTCGAACGGCGGCGGTATTCAGCCGAGGGCCTGCAAAGCGGGGATCAGTTCGTCGAACCGGTCGATCACGGCGTCAGCGCCCAGTTCCTGCGGCGGCTTGTCGCAATAGCCGTATCCCGCCGCAATCACCGGCACGCCCGCCGCGCGTGCGGCCATCACATCATAGGTGCTGTCGCCCACGAAGGCGAAACGTTGCCCGCCGCATCGCTCCATCGCGGCGTGGATCGGATCGGCTGCGGGCTTGGCGCGGAAATTGCCGTCCGTATCCTTGCCCAGGCTATCCCCACCGATCAGCGTCACGAATCGATCGGCGAGGCCCAGCTGGCTAAGAATGTCTGCGGCGAAGCTTTCGAACTTGTTGGTCACCACCGCCAGCTTCACATTGCGGGCGGCCAGTGCGTCCAGCGTCTCGATCACACCGGGGAAGGGCTTTGTATGCACTGCACTGTGATCGGAATAATAGCGCAGCAAAGTCTTGTAGAGCGGGCGGAAATCTTCATCCGCCATGCTGCCGCCCTGGCTTTCGATGGCGCGCGCCAGCATCACCTTTGCACCGCCGCCGATCAGCCCTTCCACCTTTTCGGCAGGGACGGTGTCGTAGCCGCCCTCAGCCAGCGCATGGTTCACCGCGGCAGCCAGATCGGCCTTCGTATCCAGCAGCGTACCGTCGAGATCGAGGCCAATTGCGTCGAAGGGAAATTCGGTCATGCACCCCCGCGTGGCGAAAGCTTCTTCAATCTGCAAGCCGAAGCTGGCAGAGCCCTGGTTCTATGACCGATTTTGCTGCCATCATCCTCGCCGCGGGCAAGGGCACCCGCATGAAGTCCGATCTGCACAAGGTGCTGCACCCGATTGCAGGGCTGCCCATGCTGCATCACCTGATCGCGTCGGTCGACGCACTGGGGCCGCGGCGCAAGGTCGTGGTGGTGGGTGCCGGACGCGAACAGCTTGAGCAGGCGTTGAGCGACGATGCGCAGACCTGCCATCAGGAACCCCAGCTGGGCACCGGCCACGCGGTGCAGCAGGCCGAGGGCGAGCTGGGCGATTTCACCGGCGATGTGCTGGTCCTGTATGGCGATGTCCCCTTCGTGAAGGGTGAGACGATGCAGTCCATGCTCGACCGGCTCCACGCCGAAGACGCGCCCAAGGTGGTGGTGCTGGGGTTCGAGCCGGAGGATGCGCTGTCCTATGGCCGGGTGATCGCAGACGACGACGGCAAAATCGCCAAGATGGTCGAATTCAAGGACGCGAGCGAGGAAGAGCGCGCGTGCATCTTGTGCAATTCGGGCCTGATGGCAGCGCGCGCGCAGGATATGTTCGCACTCCTGCGGCGGGTCGGCAACGACAATGCGCAGGGCGAATATTACCTGCCGGACATCGTCAACATCGCGATCGCCGATGGCGACACCTGCGCCGCGGTGACCGCCAGCGATCCGGGCGAGGTCGCCGGGATCAACAGCCGCGCCGAGCTCGCCCGGGCAGAGGCGCAATGGCAGGAACTGAAGCGCGAAGAGGCGATGGAAAACGGCGCGACGCTGCGCGCGCCCGAAACCGTGTTCTTCAGCTACGACACGCAGATCGGCCGCGATGTGACGATCGATCCCAATGTCGTCTTCGGCCCCGGCGTGCGCGTGGCCGATGGCGCGCACATCAAGGCGTTCAGCCATCTGGAAGGTGCCACGGTGGGCGAGGGCGCGCAGGTCGGCCCCTATGCGCGCCTGCGCCCCGGCGCGGTGCTGGAGAAAGACGCCTTCGTCGGCAACTTCGTCGAGATGAAGAAATCGACGCTGGGCGAAGGCGCCAAGGCGAGCCATCTGACCTATCTGGGCGATACGCAGGTGGGTGCGGGCGCGAATATCGGCGCGGGCACGATCACCTGCAATTACGACGGCTATTTCAAATACAAGACCGAGATTGGCGAGCGCGCCTTCATCGGCTCCAACTCCGCGCTGGTCGCCCCGGTCAGGATCGGCGCGGATGCCATCGTGGCTGCGGGCAGCACGGTGACCCGCGATGTCGCGGCAGGCGAATTGCGGATGGAGCGCGCCGAGCAGTCGGTGAAGCCGGGCTGGGCGGATCGATTCCACGATACGATGAAAAAGAAGAAGCGGGGAGAATCGAAATGAGGCACTGGATGATTGCAGGCTGCGCGGCGCTGGCGCTGGCCGGATGCACGGTGCAGGATGGCGGCGAGGGTGAAGGCGCCGACCAGCTCGACACCGCCGATCTGGACGCGCGCGAGGATGCGCCAGCTCCCGCCACGCCCGCAGGCGATGCCACTGGCGAAAGCCGGAAAGACCCCGCCAAGACCGCCGAGCGGGCAATGGACGAAATGGCCCAGCCGGTCGCCTGCGCGCAGGGGGAACCGACGCTGTTTTCCTGCGATGCGGGCCGCAAGCAGATCGCCGTGTGCGGCGTTACCGACGCGCGCGGCCAGCCGGATGTGCAGTATCGCTATGGCTCCGACACGGCGGAAATCGTGCTGAGCGGCGGGCGGTTCGCCAGCGTGCCCTATTCGGGTGGCGGCGAAGCGCAGATCGAATTTCCCAAGGGCGCCACGCGCTACATCGTCTACAGCCGCACGGTGCGGACCAATTTCGAGGCTGGTGAACCCAACAACCTCGAATTCACCGATGGCGTACTGGTGGTGCGCGGCGGCAAGCCGATTGCGGAGCGCAATTGCACCGGTAACGTGGAATCGGTCGATATCAACGCAGCCGAATCCTACGGCGGCGCCGAAAGCGAGCTGTTCTATTACGACTGACGGAGGCGACCGCGACGGCCCGCTCGCCTGCTGGTTATGCGGTCGGCCGATCGCAACCCGGCTGCAATGGCATCATGCGGTGCCCAAGGCCAAAAAGGGCCGCAGCACGGTGCCGGTCCACCCGATCTGCCACAAGACGATCCACGCCAACTTCACCAATGCCGAACTGGCACGGATCGGAGACGACCCGGAGCGGATGAAGGAGAAAGAGGCGGTGGCGAAGTTCGTGCGCTGGATCGCGGACAAGCCGCCCGATTTTCACGCGCCCACCCGCTAGGAGGCGAGGGCGCTGCGCTGCGTCAGGCGTTCTGCAATCAGGCTTCGCGCGTGATGAGGCTGGCGAGGATCAGGCCGAGCGCAGCGCCCACCAGATCGGCTGCCATGTCCTTCATGTCTGCCGAGCGGCCCCAGTCGGTCCACCACTGCGCGATCTCGATCAGGCCGCCGAAGAAGGCGAGCGCGAAGAACATCGCCACCGCGCTGCGATGGCGGAACGCGGCGACCGACAGGCCGCCGAGGACGAAGAAGGTAAGCCCGTGCAGAAGCTTGTCGTTGATCCGCCCGGGGCCATCGCCGCTGGGCATGATCGCCATCGCAAACGCGAGGCAAAGCGCCGCGACCAGCGCGATCTGCGCCAGCCGCGCAAGCGTTCTGGTCAGCGGGATGGTGGGCATTATGGCGGAGCGGCGCGCGGGGAGCGCGGCCTAGCCTTCCACGTGTTCGGCGAGGATGGTCAGGCCGTTCTGGCCCACTTCGGCAAACCCGCCGCGCACCTCGATGGTTTCGGGCGTGGCACCGGCAGACTTGTAGATCTGCACCGCACCATCCCTGATCGTCGACATGAAGGGGGCATGGCCTTCGAGCACGCCGAATTCACCGTCCGTGCCGGGGACCACGACCATGTGGACATCGTCGCTGCGCACGTGGCGGGCGGGGGTCACCAGTTCGAAGTGAAGGGACATTATTCTTCCTCAAGAACGCATTGCTGAATGATGAGAGAGGCTGTCGCGTCGATAGGGCCAAGATCGACGAATTGCACGCCCAGATATTGCCCTTCGATCGTATCGGACCGCAATGTGACCGGCTGCAGGCCTTGCAGCATGGGCTGCATACCGAGGTCGGACTCATCGGGGTGCAGGTTTTCGCCGATCGCGGAAGGGTCCGCCAGAAGGCGGTCGAACACCGCCCTTGCACCGGTTCCACTGAAGGCGACCTGGCAGAACGAGGTGTCGCGGGCGTTCGAGATGATGATCTCGCCGTCGTCGCGGCTCAGGCGAACCTGCTCGACCGTGCCGGCACGCGGATGGTCGACCGTCCGCACGAAGGTGTAGCCCCGCGCTACGATGCCCGGCTCGTCGGCCAGGTCGCCAGCGTAGGACATCAGGTCGGGACATTGCGAAACGATCGCCTCCTGCGCAAGCTCGCCAAGCGTTTCCGCAGAGGCAGGCACTGCTCCGCACAGGGCCAGCCCGATCGTCAGGATAATGTATATCGTCGGGCGTCGCATTGCGCTTCAGTCCGTTGTGATCCGCGCTACCGCAGCAGCCTGCGAGGCGCTGTCTAGCTTCAGCCCGATGATCGCAGCGATTCCTCCGCCCAGCATATAGCCGACCATGCTGAGGATATCCGGCCATATCATACGGTGGACCACCATCTGCCATCCGGCGATCGGCATGGCCGCAATTGCGATCGCGCTGATCACGAACAGCGGCAGCATGATCGGCGCGCGCCTGCCCATCAGCCACAGAACCATACAGGCGAAATTCGTGGCGACGAATGGAAAGGCGAAGGCATAAAGCCAGATCGGCTGCGCGGGTTGATCGAACACCATGCGCGCGGCGATCTCGAACAACTCTTCGAATTCCTGCCAGTTTGCGCGCCGCCACCGATGAATGTCGAAGGCGGAGATCAGCAGGAAATCGGCGATTCCCAGTTGCAGCAGCCGCCGGAGCAGCACGTCCGCCCCCGGAGGGGCCGGTGCCTGCCGCTCCGGCGTCATCGCTGCTTAGGCGTCCTCGGCCATTTTCTTGGCCTTTTCGACCGCCTGGTCGATTCCGCCGACCATGTAGAAGGCGGCTTCGGGCAGGTGATCGTATTCGCCTTCGACCACCGCCTTGAAGCTGGCGACGGTGTCTTCGAGCTGCACGAACTGGCCCGGGATGTTGGTGAACACCTCGGCCACGTGGAACGGCTGCGAAAGGAAACGCTGGATCTTGCGCGCGCGGGCGACGGTCAGCTTATCTTCTTCCGACAGTTCGTCCATGCCCAGAATGGCGATGATGTCCTGCAGGCTCTTGTACTTCTGCAGCGTTTCCTGAACGCGGCGGGCAGTCTCGTAGTGCTCCTGACCGACGATGCGCGGTTCGAGGACGCGGCTGGTGGAGTCGAGCGGGTCGACCGCCGGGTAGATGCCCAGCTCCGAGATCGCGCGGTTCAGCGTGGTCGTCGCGTCGAGGTGGGCGAACGAGGTGGCGGGCGCAGGGTCGGTAAGGTCATCGGCGGGCACGTAGATGGCCTGCACCGAGGTGATCGAACCCTTGTTGGTCGAGGTGATGCGTTCCTGCAGGTTGCCCATGTCGGTGGCGAGGGTGGGCTGGTAGCCCACGGCCGACGGAATACGGCCCAGCAATGCGGACACTTCCGAACCGGCCTGCGTGAAGCGGAAGATGTTGTCGACGAAGAACAGCACGTCCTGGCCTTCCTCGTCGCGGAAATATTCCGCCATCGTCAGGCCCGACAACGCCACGCGGGCACGCGCACCGGGAGGCTCGTTCATCTGGCCGAAGACGAGGGCAACCTTCGAACCTTCACTGGTCGCGTTGCCGTCGGCATCCTTGGCGATGACGCCCGCGTCGAGGAATTCGTGGTACAGGTCGTTCCCTTCACGGGTACGCTCACCCACGCCCGCGAACACGGACACGCCGCCGTGGCCCTTCGCGATGTTGTTGATCAGTTCCTGGATCAGCACGGTCTTGCCCACGCCGGCGCCGCCGAACAGCCCAATCTTGCCGCCCTTTGCATAAGGCGCGAGCAGGTCGATCACCTTGATCCCGGTGACGAGGATGCTCGAATCGGTCGACTGGTCGACGAATTCGGGAGCTTCCGCGTGGATCGGCGCGGTCTTTTCCGCACCGATGGGGCCGCGCTCATCGATCGCTTCGCCGATCACGTTCATGATCCGGCCGAGCGTCTTGGGGCCGACGGGCACGCTGATCTGCGCGCCGGTGTTGATCACTTCCTGCCCGCGGGTCAGGCCGTCGGTACCGTCCATCGCGATGGTCCGCACGGTGCTTTCGCCGAGGTGCTGCGCGACTTCGAGGACCAGCGTGTTGTCGCCGTTCTTGGTTTCGAGCGCGGTGAGGATCGGCGGCAATTCGCCTTCGAAGTGCACGTCGACGACGGCGCCGATCACCTGGGCGATCGTGCCATTGCCCGTGAGGTTGGGCTTGGTGGTGGTCATGTCTGCGGCGGTGGCCATGATATGTGTCCTAATGCCTTACTGGTCTACGGGTGTGGCACCGAGTTCGGTGCAGATTTTCTCGGGATCGGCGAGTACCCAGCCGTCGCCGGCGTCGTTCGCGGTCAGCGTTGCGGTGTTGCGCAGATAGGTATCGTCGCCCAGGCCGAATTCGCAAATCGCGTCGTCGGAACCCAGCCCTGCGCGCTTGCACACGGCGGTGTTGACCGGTTCCGCGCCTTCGCAGGTTTCTTCGAAAACCGTGGTGAACAGGTCCTGATCGGTCGCCGGCAGGCTTGCCGTCGGCTCGGGGGTCGGCTGTTCGGGCGCGGGCGCGGGTTCGGGCGCCTGATCGCAGGCGGCCAGCAGCACAAGGGCCGGGAGGATGAAAGCGAGTGTCTTCACAGTAGCGGATTTTCCGTGTCGTTAGAGCGCCTCTGCGCCCGCGATGATTTCGATCAGTTCGGTGGTAATCGCGGCCTGGCGGCTGCGGTTGTATTCGATGTTCAGGTCCTTGATCAGGTCGCCTGCGTTGCGCGTCGCATTGTCCATCGCGGTCATCGAGGCGCCCTGTTCGGATGCCTCGCGTTCGAGCAGCGCGCCGAACAGCTGCGTGCGGACGTAACGCGGCAGCAGGGCTTCGAGGATTTCCTCCTCGCCCGGCTCATACTCGACCACGGCGTCTGCCTTGGGCACGTCGTCGGCCTCGGGCGCGGGGACCGGGATCAGCTGCTGCACGGTGGGGTTCTGCGCGAGCGCGGACTTGAAGATCGGATAGACCAGGTGGGCGATATCGAACTTGCCGTCTTCGAACATCTCGAGCAGCTCGTTGGCGATCGCTTCCGCCTCGTCGAACCCGGGGGTGCGCACGTTCGAGGTGTCGAAATGCCTGGCGATGGCATCGGCATTGGCGCGCTTGATCGGCGCACGGCCCTTGCGCCCGACGAGGTAGAACTCGACGTCCTTGCCGTCCTTGCGCAGTTCTGCCGCTTTCCTGAGCGCCTGCTTGACGATGTTGGCGTTGAGGCCGCCGCACAGGCCCTTGTCGGTGTTGACCACAACCAGCAGGTGGCGCTGGTCGCTGCCCGTGCCCGCCAGCAGCTTGGGCGCGGACTCGCCTCCGCCGACCTTGCTGGCCAGCGACGCCATCACCGCATTCAGCCGCTCCGCATAGGGGCGCGCGGCTTCGGCGGCTTCCTGTGCACGGCGCAGCTTCGCCGCCGCGACCATCTGCTTGGCCTTGGTGATCTTCTGCGTCGACTTGACCGACTTGATGCGGCCCTTGAGTTCCTTGAGGCTAGCCATTTCGGCTCCCTATTTCTTCGGGCCTTACGCGAACTGCTTGGCAAAGGCGTCGAGCGCCTTGACCGTGCGGTCCTTGATGCCGTCGTCGAACGCCTTGCTTTCGCGGATGTCCTTCAGGACGTCGGCATGCTCGTGGCGCATGAAGCTGAGCATCTGGGTTTCGTATTCGGTCACCCGGTCCACCGCGACATCATCGAGATAGCCGTTGGTGCCGGCGAAGATCGACACGGTCTGCTCTTCGAACGGCATCGGGCTGAACTGCGGCTGCTTGAGCAGCTCGGTCAGGCGCGCACCGCGGTTGAGCAGCTTCTGCGTCGAAGCGTCGAGGTCCGAACCGAACTGCGCGAACGCCGCCATTTCGCGGTACTGCGCGAGCTCCAGCTTGATCGAGCCCGAGACCTTCTTCATCGCCTTGGTCTGTGCGGCACCGCCCACGCGGCTGACCGACAGGCCGACGTTAATCGCCGGGCGCACGCCCTGGTAGAACAGGTCGGTTTCGAGGAAGATCTGGCCGTCGGTGATCGAGATCACGTTGGTCGGGATGTAGGCCGAGACGTCGCCCGCCTGCGTTTCGATGATCGGCAGCGCGGTCAGCGAACCGCCGCCCATCGCATCGCTCATCTTCGCGGCGCGTTCGAGCAGGCGGCTATGCAGGTAGAACACGTCGCCCGGCTAAGCTTCGCGGCCCGGAGGACGGCGCAGCAGCAGCGACATCTGGCGGTAGGCGACAGCCTGCTTGGAAAGGTCGTCGTACACGATCACGGCGTGCATGCCGTTGTCGCGGAAGAATTCGCCCATCGCGGCGCCGGTGTAGGGCGCGAGGTACTGCAGCGGAGCGGGCTCCGAAGCGGTAGCGGCGACGACGATTGAGTATTCCATCGCGCCGTTTTCTTCCAGCTGGCGCACGATCTGCGCGACGGTGGAACGCTTCTGCCCGACCGCAACGTAGATGCAGTAGAGCTTGTCGTTCTCGTTATCGCCCTTGTGCGCATCGCGCTGGTTGATGAAGGTATCGATCGCCACGGCGGACTTGCCGGTCTGGCGGTCGCCGATGATCAGTTCGCGCTGGCCGCGGCCGACGGGGACGAGCGCGTCGATCGCCTTCAGGCCCGACTGCACAGGCTCGCTCACACCCTGGCGCGGGATGATGCCGGGGGCCTTCTGTTCGACCAGGCGACGCTCGGTGGTTTCGATCGGGCCCTTGCCGTCGATCGGATTGCCCAGCGCGTCGACCACGCGGCCCAGCAGCGCCTTGCCGACGGGCACGTCCACGATGGTCTCGGTCCGGCGGACGGTGTCGCCTTCCTTGATGTTCGTGTCGGAGCCGAAGATCACGACGCCGACATTGTCGGCTTCGAGGTTCAGCGCCATGCCTTTCACGCCGCCGTTGAACTCGACCATTTCACCGGCCTGGACCTTGTCCAGCCCGTGAATGCGGGCGATCCCGTCACCCACGGAAAGAACGGTGCCGACTTCGTTTTCCTGCGCGGTCGAATCGAAGTTGGCGATCTGGTCCTTGATGACCTTGCTGATTTCAGCGGCGCGAATATCCATTGCCTTAGCCTTTCATCGACGGTCGCCCCCGTTGCGCGGGGGCCGAGCCGTCAGCCTTTCATTGCCTGCGTCAGGGCGTTGAGACGGGTGCGGATCGATCCGTCGATCCGCTTTGAGCCGATGGTGACGATGAGGCCACCCAGCATATCGGGGTCGACGCTGCTGGTCAGCTTGACCGTGCGGCCTTCGCGCGCGGTCAGCTTCTGTTTGAGCGACGACAATTGTTCTTCGGTCAGCGGGTGCGCGCTGATGACTTCGGCGCTCACCTCGCCGCGCTGGGCGGCGGCGATGTCGCGGAAGGCGCGGATGATGCGGCCCAGTTCGCCCAGCCGGCGGTTCTCTGCCAGCACACCCAGAAAACGCCGGGTGAGCGGGCTGATCTTCAGCAGCTTGGCGACCTCTTCGATCGCATCCGCCTTGGCCGTGCGCCCCAGCTGGGGGTTGGTGGTCAGCGATGCGAGCTCGGGCGATTCTTTGAGGGCGGCGGAAAGCGTATCGAGGTCGGATTCGACCGCGCTCACCACACCGTCCTCGGCCGCCAGTTCGAACAGGGCGACGGCGTATCGCCCTGCTAGGCTAGCCTGTATACCGGCGGAAATCTCCACTCGAAGGGGTCCTTTTCGGGTCCGGAAAAACGATACGTGGCGCCAGCCGAACAGGGCCGCATCCGCAAAAGCAAGGGGGGCCACTTCGGCAAGGCTGGCGCGCGCCTAGCATCGGGGTTTGCGAAGCGCAAGCCGAGGGCGCGGGATTCGTTTGCCCGTTCGTCGGGCGCGGCGTAGGCTCTGACAAGGGAGCCTTGGCAAGCGGGGGTGGAAAGGCAGCCGATGCAGATGACCAGCCTGGCGCCGCAATGCGGCGTAGAGATCAGCAACGTTCAACTGTCCGATGCGCGCGGGGACACGCTCGACGCGATCCGGCAGGCCGTGTGGGAGCATGGCGTCGCGCTGATCCGCGATCAGGATTTCGCGCCGGAACAGCATATCGCCTTTGCCCGGGCTTGGGGCGGCATCGACCTCAACGCCTACTTCCCGCTGACCGATGGCTACCCCGAGATCGCGGTGGTCGGCAAACGGCCAGACCAGACGACGAATATCGGCGGCGGCTGGCATACCGACCATTCCTACGATGCGGTGCCCGCGATGGGTTCCATCCTGGTCGCGCGGCAGCTGCCGCCCAGCGGCGGCGATACGCTGTTCGCCCACATGGGCGCGGCCTATGATGCGCTGTCCGACGATCTGAAGGCCGAAATCGAAGGGCTGGAGGCGTTTCACACCGCCGACCATGTCTACAGCCCGCAAGGCTATTACGCGCAGACCGACATGGGCGATTCGCTACGCGGGAAGGAAGTGACCACCGGCGCGACGCACCCGGTGGTGGTCCGCCACCCGCAGACGGGCCGCCAGCTGCTTTACGTCAACGCCGCCTTCACCACGCATATCGTCGGCCGCACGCGCGAAGAGAGTATGCCGCTGCTCCAGCAGCTATTCGCCGCCGCCCTGCTGCCGGAGAATCAGGCGCGGGTCGTGTGGCAGCCCGGCTCGGTCGCGATCTGGGACAACCGGACGACGTGGCACATGGCGATGAACGACTATCAGGGCCATGCGCGCGAGATGCACCGCATCACGCTGACCGGGGAGCCGCTGGCGGCTTGATCACAGCGTGCGCGACAGCCAGGCAATCGGACCCAGGCAGAGAATTGTCAGACCCAAGCCGACAAGCCACCAGCGGCGAATGAACATCATCGCCACGATCAGCATGCCAACCAAGGTGTCCGGAGCAAGCGCGAGAAAGACTTGTTGCCAGGGCAAATCGCGGTGCAGAACGTTGATCACGTAGGTGAGATGGATCGACCACATGAAGAGCGCCATCAACCCCCACTGATACTTGCGGTTGCTCTGGTAATAGGCAGCGAGGTCGACGCCGTCCGGCTCCACTGAGTCGGGCAGGCTCACTGCGGCGAGGAGCACGAGCAGCACCAGCGCAAACATAACGGGTAAAAACTGGGCGAGCGTAATCGCCTCGTCATTCCCGCCTTTGGCGATCCCCCACCAGTATGACACGATGCTGAACAGAACGAACAGGGCGAAGATCGGCTGTGCCCAGTGCCATCGAACTTTGCGGGACCGCAGCACGCGATTCAGGTTCTCCAGCGCGAAAGCGACCGCCACTCCGAGAACGATGGATGCAAAGACGAGGGCTTGTTCGATCCGATTGCTCCGTGATTAATTCGCCGGCTGGCAGGAATAGACCAGCCGCTCGTTCGGCTGGCTGGGGAGCGCGGATATCACCGCGTCCTGCTGCCGCCCCAGTTGCGCGGCAGCATCGGGGGCTTGGCACGAAGGCGCGGTGTAGCTGCCCCGTGCCTCGCGCGCGGCGGTGATCGCGCTGCGCGACAGCAGGTAGCGGTCTGCCCGGTAGGTGCGCGTCTGCGGGTCGTAGCGCGCCACGCTCACCACATCTTCGTCCTTGGGCACGAACACCCGCGCCCATTGCCCGCTGGCAAAGCCGTATTGCGTGCGCTCGTTCACGCAGCCATCCGCCGACCAGCGCAGATCGATGCTGCGCGCGGCATCGCCGGTCACGCGGCTGCGCGTGGGCTCCAGCGTGCAGATGAACTTGCCTGCTGTGGCGAGCGAGGAATCGTCGGACACCTGCGCGCTGCCCGTCTCCTCGCCCAGCGCGGCCGCAACCCGCCGGTCTATCGCGTCGAGGCCCGGGCGGGTGAGATAGAGCGCGGCAGCCGTTACTGCCAGCACCGCGGCAGCGCCATAGCATGCGTAAGGCACCCATGCGGGCAGGGCGGTGCGGGCATCGCTATCCCATTCCGGATCGTCTTGCGCCACATCATCGCGCACGGTTTCGCCCGCAGCCAGTTCCTTCTCGCGCCGCTGGGCGAGCATGTAGCCCAGCACGCCAAGGCCGATCGCGGCGAGCACCAGCAGCAACGCCAGCGCAATGCGATTTTCGCGCTCTGCCTGCACCGCCAGCGTGGCCTCCAGCTGCAGGCGGGCGCGGCGTTCGCTGGACGCTTCGGAGCGTGCCTCCATCTGCTGGCGCGCGGCTTCGGCGGCGGCGGCGCGGCGCTGACGCTCCGCCTCGTCCAGCTCGGCAAGGCTGCGGCACGGCATGTCGTTGAGCTGCGGGGTTACACCGTTGGCGCGCAGGAACGGCACCAGTTCCCGGTTTGAGACCGCGAAGTAGAATTCGGCATCGGTCCCGTCGCTTTCCGCGCCGAACGAATTGACCCCCAGCACGCGCCCGCAATTATCGAGCAGCGGTCCGCCCGAATTGCCGCGCGCGATGGGCGCGGTGTGCAAAATCGTGTCGAACTGGCGGCTGGGCCGCTCGCCCGAAATGAACCCGCGGCTTTTCACCGGTGGCTGCGAACGCACGATATCGTTGATCGAAAGCCCCTGCGCGCGGTCCACATTCATTGGGTAGCCGACCGAGGTCACCGTATCGCCGCTGCCACCGGGGCGCGATGCGGCCAGCGTGAGCGGCGGCAGGCGCAGATTTCCCTCGATCGCCAGCAGGGCAAGGTCGGTCCCCGGGTCGATCGCGACGATGCGGGCGAAGGCGGGCGCATCGCCGTCGGGCGGCACGATGCCGATCACGCGGTCGCCCTGGAACGCGCCGCCCGTCAGCGCCTCGCGCACGACATGCGCGTTGGTGACGATGCGCTGCGGGGATACGGCGAAGCCGGTTCCGTGGCTCAGCGGGGACAGCTCTTCCTCGCCGCCCTCGACCGTCTTTTCGAAGATCACGATCCGCACCACGCCGCGCGCGGCGGCGTCGATATCGGCGGGCTCGGCCATTGCGGGGGCGGCCAGCGCCAGCGGTGCGACCAGCAGCGCAAGGAAGAGGAGGATTCGCGTCATCCCCCGCCTTTTGGCTGTCCGAGGGTTTGGCCGCAAGCTTCGGGATGCACGGCGTTGCGTATGCGCACACAAGCCGGGGCGACCCAGCAGGAGATTGCCCCATGCCATACCGTATCACCGGCCTCGATCCGGCCCCCTTTGCAGCCCTGTTCGGTGCCGACGAGGCGGTGCTGGCGGCGCGCGGCGTGCTGCGGATGAAGGCCGACCGCGATACCGGATTTCCGTGCCGCATCACGCTGGCCGATGCGCCCGCGGGCACGCCGCTGCTGCTGCTCAACCATCTTTCGCGCACCGACGATGGGCCGTATCGGGCCAGCCACGCGATCTTCGTGCGTGAAGACGCCCGCGAAGCGGCGGCATATGAAGGCCGGATTGCGCCGGTGATGGAGCGTCGTATCCTCTCGCTGCGCGGGTTCGACGGGACCGGGCTGATGGTCGACGCGCTGCTCGCCCAGCCGGGCGAAGGCGACGCGGGATTGCGCAAACTGCTCGACAATCCCACAATCGCCGAAGTGGATGCGCACACCGCCACGCGCGGGTGCTTCCTTGCACGGGCGCGGAGGGCGTGATGCGAATCGACGACAGGCAGGCATGGGCCGCCGTGATGCGGCGCGACCGCACGTTCGACGGGCAATTCGTCACGGGCGTGCTCACCACCGGCATCTATTGCCGCCCGAGCTGCGCGGCACGGCATCCTGCGCGCAAGAACGTGCGCCTCTTCGTCGATGGAGCGGCGGCCCGCGCGGCAGGCCTGCGCGCGTGCAAGCGTTGCCTGCCCGACGATGTGTCGCGCGACGAGGCGGCGGTGCGCGCGGCGATCGACGCGATCCGCAGCGGCGAAAGCGCCACGCTGGCCGAACTGGGCGCGATCACCGGCTATTCGCCGACCCATTTCAGCCGCGTGTTCAAGCGCGCCATCGGGCTCTCGCCCGCAGCCTTCGCCCGCGCCCTGAAGGAAGAACGCGCGCGCGATGCGCTGAGCGGGGCGCAGCGCGTCACCGATGCAATCTACGATGCAGGCTACGAGGCGCCGAGCCGTTTCTATGCCGCGATGGAGGGGAAGATGGGCATGAGCGCGAGCGCATGGAAGAACGGCGGGCAGGGGGTGACGATCCGCTGGGCGGCGGTCGATACGACGCTCGGCACCATGCTGGTCGCCGCGACCGAGAAGGGCGTGTGCCGCCTGTCGTTCGACGAGGGCGAGGCCGACCTGCGCGCGCGCTTCCCGAAGGCGCAGCTGATGCAAGGCGATGCGGGTTTTGCGCAGCTGCTGACCCGCGTGATCGACGCGGTCGAGCAGCCGGGACGGGCGGGATTGGGCGCGGCGGACATACCGCTCGATGTGGCGGGGACCGCGTTTCAGGAGGCGTGCTGGCGCGCCCTGCGGGAAATTCCGCCGGGCGAAACGCGCAGCTACAGCGAACTCGCGGCGGCGGCGGGCAACCCGAAGGCGGTACGCGCGGCGGGCAGCGCCAATGGGGCCAACAACGTCGCCGTGCTGATCCCCTGCCACCGCGTGATCCGCAGCGATGGCAGCACCGGCGGCTATGCCTATGGCACCGCGATCAAGGAAGAACTGCTGCGGCGGGAGCAGTCGTGACGCGCGGCGCGTGCTCGGCAAGATCTACCGGCGTCCGTGCGCCCGCAAATGGCGTTCGCCGATAAGCTCTGGCCAATCCGCGCGCGACGGAGCATGCGCCGCGACATAATGGGAGGGGCGAGCATGGTCGAGGATAACGGCGAAGTCGTTGGCAGGAAGCCGCTGTGGCGCAGGATCGTAGACTTTCCACTGGTCGCGATGGTGCTGTCGCTCGCCATACTGATCCTCGTCCTCGGGCTGGCGACCGCCGCCGCAGCGATGCTGCTGCCTAAGGACACGATCGGCGAGGGGGCGATCCCGGTCGTGAACGGGCTGGGGGTCACGCTGCTGGGCTTTGCCGCCTACAAGCTGCTGATCCGGCGGCTTGGCGCGTATCCGCGCGACGACCTGCCGCTTGGAACGGCGATCCCGCACCTGCTGGTCGGCATTCTCTTCGCCGCCATCCTGATGAGCGCCATCGTGGGCATTGCGGCCCTGCTCGGCGGGTATGCGATCGTCGGCTGGGGTGGCAGCACCTCGCTGTGGCAGATCCTGTTCCTGGCCGGGTTGCAGGCGGGCTTTCTCGAAGAACTGATCCTGCGCGGCATCGTGTTCCGCTATCTGGAAGAAGCCGTGGGCAGCTGGCTGGCGCTGGTGCTTTCCGCGCTGCTGTTCGGCTTCCTTCACGCCGGGAACGACAACGCGACGCTGCTTTCGTCCGTCGCGATCGCGATGGAGGCAGGCGTGCTGCTGGGCGGCGCCTATATGCTGACGCGCAACCTGTGGTTCGCCATCGGCATCCATGCCGGGTGGAATGTGGTGCAGGGCTATGTGTGGGACGTCGCGGTATCGGGCGAGGCGGTGGACGGCCTGCTCGATTCGCGGGCCACGGGCGATCCGCTGATTTCGGGCGGCGCCTTTGGTCTCGAAGCGTCGGTGGTCGCGATGGTCGTGGCGACGGGGGCGGGGCTGGTGATCGTGTGGCTCGCCGCGCGCCGCGGACTGGTGGTCAAGCCCCTGTGGGCACGCGACCGCCAACGCCCCCCGATGGAAGGCTAGCGCCTGAAGATCGCCCGCGCCGCCAGATCGAAGCAGGCGCGCAGATCCTTGTCCGAAGGGACGTCGTTGCCGAACAGGAGCGGCGAATAGAGCGGCGAATATAGCAGGGCGAGCGCGGCGCGCGGCTCCACCCCGTCCTGCAGCTGACCCGCTTCGGCGGCCCAGGCCATCCGCATCCGCGCCCAGTCGCGCCGGGGGTCGAGCCACCTCTTGCGCACCGCGCTGGCGACCGCCGGGTTCTCCCGCCCGCCAACCAGCATCGCTGCGAAGGCGCGCCCCGCAGGCCCGCGGAGTTGACCTGCCATGCCAAGGATCTGGGCGCGAAAATCGTCTTCGGCAGAGCCGCTTTCGTGCAGTTCCAGCGTTTCGTCGATGGCGGAAAAGAACGCCTCTACCGCCAGATCGCTGCGCCCGTCCCACCAGCGGTAGATCGTGCTCTTGCCCGTCCCCGCTTCTCGCGCGACGCCTTCGATGGTGAGCTTTTCATACCCGTCGCGGATCAGCAGCTTTAGCGCGGCAAGCAGGATCGCTTCGCGCGACGCCCTGCTCCGCGGGCGACCACGCGGTTTTGAGTCTGTCGGGGTTGAAATCGTATCGGCCATGCGAAACGGTACCGTCTCGCATGCGGAGCGACAAGGGAGGCGCAGAGGGCGCCTTGAGAGGGAGAGCGAGTCGCTCTCGATACTTTTGCTTCACCTGAGGAGCGTGTGGATCCGGTGACATTGCCGACGAACGTAGTTGCTCCGACCGAGCAGACGAAGCAGAATTTCGCTGGTTTGCTGGAAAAAGCCCTCGCGAGGTCCTTCCTCTGCAAGGCCCGGGTCGTCACGTGCCTGTACAGGTACAGGAAAAGGGCGGTTGCCGCCAACCGCCCTTACCTAAGGTTATCAGCGTTACTCCGCGCCGACGAAGATCGCCTTGGCGTTGGCGAACTCCTTAACGCCGAAGCCGCCATGTTCGCGGCCGTAGCCGGAGTTCTTGACCCCGCCGAACGGCATCGAGGGATCGGCGAGGCCGAAGGTGTTGATGAACACCATGCCGGTGTCGAAGTGCTTGCTGGCAAGCTCGATCGCGCGGTCGACATTCTTCGACATGATCCCGCCGCCAAGGCCATAACGGCTGTCATTGGCGATACGCATCGCGTCCTCGTCGTCCTTTGCCTTGATCACGCTGGCGACGGGGCCGAACAGCTCGTCGTCATAGGCGGGCTGTTCGGGGGCGACATCGGTCAGCACGGTGGCGGGGTAGAAGGCGCCGGGGCCTTCGGGGATTTTTCCGCCGCAGGCGATCTTGGCGCCGTTTTCGACCGACTTGTCGACCTGTTCCTGCAAGGTCTTGCGCAGGTCCTCGCGCGCCATCGGGCCCATGTCCGTATCGTCCGCCGTGGGATCGCCGGTCTTGATCGCCTCGAATTTCGAGACGTATTTCTCGACGAACTCGTCGTAGACCTTCTCGGTCACGATGAAGCGTTTGCCCGCGATGCAGGTCTGGCCGTTGTTGTAGAGCCGCGCGGTGGCGCAGATGGCGACCGCCTTGTCGATATCCGCATCCTCCAGCACCATGTAGGCATCGTTGGAGCCCAGCTCGAGCACGGTTTTCTTGAGCGCCTTGCCCGCTTCTTCCGCGATATGCTGGCCCGCATCGTCCGACCCGGTGAGCGTGACGCCGCGCACCTTGTCATACGCGATGATCTCGTCCGAGGTATCGTGGTCGATCACCAGCACGGTGAACAGGCCGTCGGGCAGGCCGCCCTTCTGGAAGATTTCCGCGATCTTCAGCGCGCTGCCGGTGCAGTTGGCCGCGTGCTTGAGCAGCACGCCATTGCCCGTCATCAGGTTGGCGATGGCGTAGCGGATCACCTGATAGGCGGGGAAGTTCCACGGCTGGATGCCGTAGATCACGCCGATGGGCGAGTAGGTGACGATGCCGCGCCCGGCGTTGTTGGGATCGCGCTTTTCATCGGCCAGTTCCTTCGGGCCGTTGGCGGCAGTGTAATCGCAGATCGCGGCGCACAGCTCTACCTCGTCGCGGCTATCCTTGAGCAGCTTGCCGACTTCGGCGGTCATCAGCTGGGCGAGTTCCTCCTTGTTGTCGCGCAGCGCCTTGCCGAGGCCCTTGATGACTTCGGCGCGGTCTTCCAGGCTGCGCAGCTTCCACTGGCCGAATGCCTCGTGGCAGGCATCGACCTTGGCGAAGGCTTCGTCCTTGGTGAGGTGCGTATAGGTTTCCAGCCGATCGCCAGTGGCCGGGTTGATGGTGGTGAGGTTGCTCATGGGGGGAATCTTTCGTTTGGGGGTTCTCCTCTTCCAAATCCTGCGGCGCGGCGACGTTCCGGATGATTGGAGAATTGCCGGGTCACGCTGGGAATGTTGCAAATGAGAGGCGCTCGCATTAAGTGGCCGGACATGAGCACCAGACCCGCACCCCGCGAACTCACCGTCATCCGCCGAGAGCGGGTTACCCCCTCGCTCCAGCGTGTCACCGTTGGAGGCGCCGGGCTGGACGGATTCCCGTCGGAACAGCAGGGCGGTTATCTCAAGCTGTTCCTGGGCGAGGACGGGAAGGGCAGGCCGATCGTGCGGACCTACACGATCCGCCACCAGCGCGCGGATGAGCTGGACATCGATTTCGCACTGCATGGCGATGATGCGGTTGGCCCGGCGACTCAGTGGTCGCTGCGTGCGGAGCCGGGCGAGACCATCGCGGTCGGCGGCCCCGGGGCGGCCAAGCCGCTGCCAAACGCGCATGACTTCTATCTGATCGCGGGCGACATGACCGCGCTGCCTGCGATTGCGGTGAACCTGGCCGCGCTGCCCGAAAATGCCCGCGGCGTCGCGGCCATCGAGGTTCAGAACGAGGCGGACAGGCTCGACCTCGACAAGCCAGACGGGGTCGAAATCCGCTGGCTGGTCAACCGCGAGCCGGGCAGCCAGCCCGATCTGCTGGCTGACGAACTGCGTAGCGTCGCGCTGCCGCAGGGCAATATCGCCGGATGGGCGGCGTGCGAATTCTCATCGATGCGCAACCTGCGCGCGCTGCTGCGCGACGACCTTGGGCTGCGCGGCCCCTCACTGTACATTTCCAGCTACTGGAAGGCGGGACTGGTGGAGGACGACCACAAGATCGCGAAGCGCGAGGATGCGGAGGCGCAAGCGGCCTAGTCGCGCGCCCAGCCTTTGTCTGCGGGTGTGAGCGTGTCGAGAAAGTCTTGCGCGGTCTCCAGATAAGCGGCCTGCTTGTCTTCGCCCATCCGATCCCAGTTGGCATAGATCCGCCCGATGCGGTGATTGCTTTCCAGCCGGTCGCGGTGCCGGTCCATGAAGTGCCAGTAGAGCGAATTGAACGGGCAGGCGCCTTCGCCGGTTTTCTTCGACACGCTGTAGGCGCAATCGGAGCAGTAGTTGCTCATCTTGTTGATGTAATTTCCGCTCGCCGCGTAGGGTTTGCTCGCGAGCTTGCCGTCGTCGGCATAGAGGATCATCGCGGCCACATTGGGCAGCTCGACCCATTCATAGGCGTCGGCGTACACCACCAGATACCAGTCCTGCACTTCGCGCGGTGATATCCCGGCGATCAGGCAGAAATTGCCGAGTACCATCAGCCGCTGGATGTGATGGGCGTGGGCATTGTCGCGGGTGGAGCGGATGCAGTCCGCGAGGCAGCGCATGTCGGTCTCGCCGGTCCAGAAGAACTCGGGCAGTGCGCGCTGGGCGTTGAGCGCATTGGCGCGCTGCAGGTGCGGCATGTGCAGCCAGTAGAAGCCGCGCACATATTCGCGCCAGCCGATGATCTGGCGGATGAAACCTTCGACGCTGTTGAGCGGGGCCTTGCCGTCCTTGTACGCCTGCTCGGCACGCCGGCACAGATCGAGCGGATCGAGCAGGCCGAGATTGATGCTGGTCGAGAGCATCGAGTGGAACAGGTCGTCCGCTCCATGCACCATCGCGTCCTGATAGGGGCCGAAGCACTCTATCCGCTCGGCGAAGAAAGCGTCAGCGGCTTTTTCCGCCTCATCGCGGGAGACGGGCCACCCGAAAATTTCGAGGCTGCCGAAGTGATCACCGAATCTGTCTTCCACCAGATCGATCACTTCGCGCGTGATGGCGTCCGGCTCGAATAGCGGGCGCTTTGGTGCATCCAGCCCTTCCTTGGGCGGCTTGCGGTTTTCGCTGTCGTAGTTCCATTCGCCGCCTTCGGGCTTGTCGCTGTCTATCAGCAATCCAGTCTTGCGGCGCATTTCGCGATAGAAGAATTCCATGCGCAACGTATCGTGGCCTTCCGCCCACTCGCGAAATTCGGCGATCGAACACACGAAGCGGTCGTCTGGCAGGATTTCCACTGCGCAATCGAACTTGTCGGGCCATTCCTCGATCGATTGCTGCACGCGCCATTCGCCCGCCTCGACCACATGCACCGCGCGCGGATCGTGCCGTTCGATGGCGCGCGCGACTTCGCCGGTGAAGCTGACCGCATTGTCGGGATCGGTCATCTTCACATAGTCGACGGTCCAGCCTGCATCGCGCAGTTCGACGGCGAAGTGGCGCATGGCGGAGAAGATCAGCGCAATCTTCTGCTTGTGGTGGCGCACATAGGTCGCCTCGTCCCACACCTCCATCATCAGGATCACCGTGTCGTCCTTGGCCCGCCCGCGCAGCGAGGCGAGTGTGCGGGTCAGCTGGTCGCCGAGGATAGGGACCAATATCGGGTTTGGGATGGGATTGTCCGATGCCATGCCTAGACGAAACTATAGGGATCAATATCGATCCCCACGCGCACCCCGCGCGGCAGCTCCAGCGGGTTCAGCCAGTCGCGGATCGCGTCCTGCAGGGCGGCCGTACGCCGGGCATTGACCAGCAGGCGATAGCGATAGCGGCCGCGCAATTGTGCAAGCGGGGCAGGCGCGGGGCCGAGGATCGTGATGTCGTCCAGCCTGGGCCGCGCATCGCCGATCCGTGCGGCGGCGGCGCGCGCTTCCCTGTCGTCCTCGCTGCTGACGATGATCGCCGCCCAGCGCCCGAAGGGCGGGGCGTTGGCGTGGCGGCGCGCCTCCAGTTCGGCGGCATAGAACGCATCGCGGTCGCCCGCCGCAAGCGCGGCGATCACCGGGGCCTCGGGGTGGCGCGTCTGGATCAGAACCTCGCCGGGCTTGCTCGCGCGCCCCGCACGGCCTGCAACCTGCGCGATCTGCTGATAGACGCGCTCGGCGGCGCGCAGGTCTCCCCCTTCGAGGCCGAGGTCGGCGTCGACCACGCCGACGAGAGTGAGGTCAGGGAAATGGAACCCCTTGGTCACAAGCTGCGTGCCCACGATCACGTCGATCTCGCCGCTTTCCGCCATCGCAACGAAATCTGCGGCGCGTTGCGGAGTGTTGAGCGTGTCCGATGTGGCGACCGCGATGCGCGCTTCGGGCGCGATTTCGCGCACCTCGTCCGCCACCCGCTCGACACCGGGGCCGCAGGGCACGAGACTGTCCGCCTCGCCGCATTCGGGGCACTTTTCCGGCGTGGGTTCCTCGTAGCCGCAATGGTGGCAGGCGAGGCGGCGGGAAAAGCGGTGCTCGACCAGCCAGGCGCTGCACTGCTTGCACTGGAAACGGTAGCCGCAGGTGCGGCACAGCGTCAGCGGCGCATAGCCGCGCCGGTTGAGGAACAGCAGCGTCTGTTCCTGCCGCTCCATCCGCGCGAACAGCTCGCGCGCAAGGCTGGGCGCGAGCCAGCGGCCACGCTCGGGCGGTTCCTCGGTCAGATCGAGCAGGCGGATCGTGGGCAGCGAGGCCCCGCCGAAACGGCTGGGCAGATCGAGCTTACGGTAGGTGCCCGTCTCCGCCATGTGCAGGCTTTCGAGCGCGGGCGTCGCGCTGGCGAGCACCACCGGTATCCGCTCGAAATGCCCCCGCATCACTGCAACGTCGCGCGCGTTGTAGCGTACGCCATCATCCTGCTTGAAGCTGATCTCGTGCGCTTCGTCGACCACGATCAGGCCGAGATCGGCATAGGGCAGGAACAGCGCCGAGCGCGCGCCCACCACCACCTGCGCGCCGCCATCTTCGGGAGCGCGCGCGATCGCGCGCCAGGCGCGGCGGCGTTCGGAGGATTTGAGGGAGGAATGCCACAGCGTCGGCTGGGTGCCGAAGCGATCTTCGAACCGGCGCAGGAAATTCTCGGTCAGCGCGATTTCGGGCAGCAGCACCAGCACCTGCCTGCCTGCGCGGATCGCGGCGGCGACGGGTTCGAAATAGGTTTCGGTCTTGCCCGATCCGGTCACCCCGTCGAGCAGGATGGGCGCGAAGGCGCGCGCTTCGACCGCGTCCACCAGTTCGCCTGCGACCTCGGCCTGCTCTGGCGAGAGCACCGGTTCGGCATGGTCAGGCCGCGCGCGGGGGTAGGGCCGGTCGGCATCGACCTCCTCCGCCTCCAGCACGCCCTGGCCCACCAGCCCGCGCAGCACGCCTTCGGACACGCCCGCCAGCGCGGACAATTCGCGGATCGTGCCCTGTGCGCCGGCAAGCCTTTCCAGCGCCTGCGTGCGCTGCGGGGTCATCCGGTCGGGCTGCGTCCCGCTCAGCCGGTATTCGGTCACGGTGACGCCGCCCTTCAGCGCCCCGCCGCTGGCCAGCACCATGCGCGCGACCGCGCTCATCGGGGCGCAGTAATAGTCCGCCGTCCATTCGATCAGGCGGCGCAGCTGCGCGTGGATCGGGGGCACCGGCAGCACGGAGAGGATCGGGCGCAACTTTTCCTCGGGCACCTCCGCGCCGGGCAGGCGTTCCTCTTCCCACACGACGCCGGTGATCTGGCGCGGGCCGAGCGGGGCAATCACCACGCTGCCGTGCTCCACCGTCATGCCATCGGGCACGCGGTAATCGAGCACGCCGAGCGCGGCGTTGAAGACGAGGAGGCGGATACGGCGCATTGGTCGACCGCCAATATGGGCGCGGGCCCTCCCGCGCGACAAGCAGGGAAGGTGAGATGATGACCGGAATTCTCGAAACTGGGCTGAACCGACGCAGGCTTCTGGGCTCACTCGGGGTTGGCGCGGGCGCGCTGATGCTGGGCGGCTGTGCGACCTATCAGGGCCGCGTGACCAACGTGATCGAGCGGTTGCTACTACTGTCGAGCCAACGCGCCTTCGCCCGCCTCACCGCGCCCGGCGGCTTCTGGGACGAGCAGGTGGCGCAGATCGGGCTTGGCGAACTCCTGGGCACGCGCGGAAACGTGCTGGCGAATATCCTGACCTCGGGCCTGATCAAGGCGCGGGTGGAACGCGAATTTGCCGGCTTCGCGCTCGACGCGAGCGAGCGTGCAGCGCCCGTGATCTACGATTCGATCCGCCTGATCGGCGTGCGCAACACCATCGACCTGATCACCGGCGGTTCCACCGCGGCGACCGGTTATCTGCGGGCGGATGTCGGCAACCGGGTGATCGACGCGATGGTGCCCGAACTGTCGGACGCGATGCGCGTGGCGCAGGACCCGCTGGTCAGCCAGCTGCTCTCTGCCGCGGTCGGGGTGGATGTGGGCATGGCGGCGAACCGGGTGGCCAGCGAAGTGAGCGACACGATCTGGCGCGAGATCGGGCGCGAGGAAGCGGCCATTCGCGCCGATCCGCGTAGCACCAACGACCCGGTGCTGATCGGTGCATTCGGCGTCGGCTCGGCGCTTCAGAACCGGTAGCCGAGGCTGACCTGCGGCACGTGGGTGTAGGTGTCGCCGCCGGCGCGCGGGCGCAGTTGCAGCAGGTAGCCGCCGGTCACATCGAACCTTTCCGCCACGCGGTAGGTCAGCCCGGCGTTGAAGCGCCACTGGTCGATCCGTTGCGGGCCGCCGTCGTTGCGCGAGCGCAGTTGGTAAAGCAGCTCGACCGACCCCGCGGCCTTCAGCTTGGGCGCAATGGTGTCGCTCAGCTGCACGCGCTGGCGCAGGCGCAGGGCCATCCGGTCCGAATCGTCGTAGAAGCGTTCCTCGATCCGCGTGCGCAGAGACAGGACGCCCGCCTTGTAGCCGACCTGCTGATAGGGGCGGACCTCGGTGAAACCGCCGGTGTCGTGAATTTCCATCCCGCCGCCGATCGAGAAGCCTTCGCCGACATCGCGATCGACCACCGCGCCCACGATATATTCGTTCGGCCCGTCCTTGCGGCGCTCTTCCAGCTCGAACTTGAAGCTGGTGTCGGGCGCGATGTCGCCCTTGGCCGAGAGCTCGACCCAGAATTCGGTGTCGTCCGCCAGCGCTGCGGTCGGTTGCAAAAGCAGGGGCGCGGCGGCAAGTGGGAAGAGACGCGCCAGACGGCTAACTGATCGCATGGAGAATCCTGACATCCGGGGTTCGATTGTGACGCCCATATGACAGGTTTGTAACAAAATGAAGTTCTTCGCCGACACCGCCGACATTGCCGACATCCGCGACCTGGCCGAGACGGGTCTGATCGACGGGGTGACCACCAACCCCTCGCTGATCCACAAGTCGGGCCGCGACTTCATCGAAGTCACGCGCGAAATCTGCGGCATCGTGGATGGCCCGGTCAGCGCGGAAGTCGTCGCGCTCGATCACGAAACCATGATGAAAGAGGCGGAAAAGCTGCGCAAGATTGCCGACAATGTCTGCATCAAGGTGCCGCTGACGCTGGACGGGCTGAAGACCTGCCGCGCGCTGACCGATGACGGCACGATGGTGAACGTCACGCTCTGCTTCTCTGCCAACCAGGCGTTGCTGGCGGCGAAGGCTGGCGCGACCTTCGTCTCGCCCTTCGTCGGCCGACACGACGATAATGGCTTCGACGGGATGCAGCTGATCAGCGATATCCGGCTGATCTACGACAATTACGATTTCGAGACCGAGATCCTCGTCGCCAGCGTGCGCCATGCGACCCATGTGCTCGAAGCCGCGAAGATCGGTGCCGACGTGATGACTGCGCCGCCCAAGGTGATCCGCGGCCTCGTGAATCATGTGCTGACCGATAAGGGCATCGAAGGCTTCCTGAAGGACTGGGACTCGTCCGGCCAGAGCATTCTCTAAGGCGGGCTTCAGTTGAGCGAAGAAACCCCTCTCGACCGTTTCAAACGCGCTCTGACCGGCGGCGCGCGGGCCATCGCGCGCGAGCCCGAGGTGGAGGTCGCGTGGAGCGCGGACCGGCCCGGTGCGGCGGGCAAGAACTTCCGCGTGCCGCTGCCCGGGCGTCAGCTGCCGCCCGAACAGGCGGCCGAGGCGCGCGGCTTTGCCGACAGTTTCGCGCTCAAGATTCGCCTGCACGACAACGCGCTGCACGATGCGGGTGCGCCGGGCGATCCTGTGGCGCGCGCGGTGTACGACGCGGTCGAACAGGTGCGCTACGAGGCTTTGGGTGCGCAGGGCTTCGCAGGCGTGGGCGAAAACCTCGCCGCCGCGACCGAGCTGCGCGCGGCCAGCGATCCGATCGCCCGCGCCACCGAAGCGCGCGACGTGCCACTCTCCACGGCCGTATCGCTGATGATGCGCGAGGCGCTGACCGGCAAACCGATCCCCGAGCGCGCGAAGAAGGGCGTCGATCTGGTCCGCAAATTCGTGGACGAGCGCACCGGTGGCGATTTCTCGGCGCTGGCGGACAAGCTCGACGACCAGAAGGCGTTTCAGGAATTGTCCATCGAGATGCTGCGCCAGCTCGACCTGATCGAGGGCGTGGATAGCTCGCCCGAGGATTCGGAGGACGAGGGCGACGAGGACGAAGGCGAATCGCCCGAAGACGATACCGACGAGGAAGATGCGGGCGACCAGTCGCCCCAGCAGAGCCCCGAGGCCGCCTCCGAGATGACCGAAGGCGACGCCGACGACGATGGCGAGGGCGAGCTGTCCGAAGAGGAGGGCGACAGCGACGATGCGGGTGAGGACGGCGAAGAGGGCATGATGCCCGTGCGCCCCAACCGCCACTGGACCGACATTCCAGACGATTTCGACTACCAGATCTATTCCAAGAAGTTCGACGAGGAAATCGCCGCGACCGAGCTGTGCGATGCTGACGAGCTCGACCGGTTGCGCGCCTATCTCGACAGCCAGTTGACCGGTTTGCAGCACGTCGTCACCCGGCTCGCCAACCGGCTCCAGCGCCGTCTGATGGCGCAGCAGAGCCGTAGCTGGGATTTCGACCAGGAAGAGGGGATGCTCGATGCCGCGCGGCTGGCTCGCGTGGTCGTCAGCCCCGGTCATTCGCTGAGCTACAAGCGCGAGCGGGAGACCGAGTTCAAGGACACGGTCGTCACCCTGCTGATCGACAATTCGGGCTCGATGCGCGGGCGACCGATCTCGATCGCCGCGATCAGCGCGGACATCATCGCGCGCACGCTTGAGCGGTGCGGGGTGAAGACCGAGATCCTCGGCTTCACCACCCGGGCATGGAAGGGCGGGCACACGCGCGAGAAATGGCTCGCTGATGGCAAGCCGCAGCAGCCCGGCCGCCTCAACGACCTGCGCCACATCGTCTACAAGCAGGCCGACGAGCCATGGCGCCGCGCGCGCCGGAACCTCGGCCTGATGATGCGCGAAGGCCTGCTGAAAGAGAACATCGACGGCGAGGCGCTGATGTGGGCGCACACCCGCCTGCTCGCCCGACCCGAAGACCGCCGCATCCTGATGGTCATCTCCGACGGCGCGCCGGTGGATGACTCGACGCTATCGGTGAACCGCGCAGGCTACCTCGAAGCGCACCTGCGCAAGGTGATCGAGTGGATCGAGAAGGCCTCGCCAGTCCAGCTGGTCGCCATCGGTATCGGCCACGATGTAACCCGCTACTACAAGCGCGCGGTGACGATCATGGATGTCGAGCAACTGGGCGGCACGATGATCGGCCAGATGGCGGACCTGTTCGAGGTGGATGGGTAGGTGGACGGCCCGACCTTCAGTGCTGGTTTGATCACGATGGGGACCGGTGCATCGGCTTATTTCTGGCCGCACAAGAAGTATTTCGAGTCCGAAGACAACCGACAGAGGCGGCTGGCCGAATTGCGAGAGGGCGCGCCGGAGAGCTACTTCGAAGAAAGACGCGCGCTTGAAGCCTATCCACCCCTTGGCAATCAGTCGAACCGCACGATCCGCCTGATGGGACGGATTGCCTTCATGGTTGGTCTCTGCGCTTTAGTGTGGTCGGTCGTTGGCTGACGGTGATCTGACCCCGAATAATCTCACGCTCGGCCTGCTCGCCCAGTCACACAAAGTGTGATATATGCATACGCATGAGCAAGCTCGAACGCATCACCGTTACCATGCCCGCCGAAATGGCCGCGCGCCTGCGCGCCGCCGTCGAGCGCGGCGAATACGCCACCACCAGCGAAGTCGTCCGCGAGGCGCTGCGCGACTGGGGCGAATATCAAGAGCGGCGCGCCGAAGCGGTCGAACGTCTGCGCCAGATGGTGGAGGCGGCCGACGCGGGTCCGTCCTACCCCGCGGAAGAAGTGTTCGCCGAAATTCGACAGCTGGTCGCAGAGCGGGTCGCGACATACCGGGCTGAAGATAACGCGGTATGATCGAGATCAAGCAGCAGGCGCTCGACGACCTGCGCGAGATTGCCGACCATATCGCCCGCGACAGTCCTGATCGCGCCGAAAGCTTCGTCGCGGGAATGCTCGATCGTATTGTGTGGGTAGGCGAGAATCCGCGTCTTTATCCGGTTCGCCTGCAATGGAAGACTGGGCTGCGGAGCGCAAATTACGGTCGCTACCGAATTCTGTATCGATCAAACGAGGACGACGTCGTGTTTTTGCGGATCGTCCACACATCGCGGGATATTGCGGCCATAATAGAAGAAACGGAATGATCGCGCCCGCGATGATCGGAATCAAGTATCGTCCTAAGTCACACCACCATGCAAAACGGCGCTGACGGCAGGACCGCCTCTATCGCCGCCGCTCCCGCAACCAGCTCCGGCACTTCGTCCTTCCGCCCATCTAGCACCGCCGCCCTGAACCGCTCCCACGGGAACCAGATGCCGGGATCGCTGCGGCGTGCAGGATCGAGCATCGCGTGGCTGACCACGTGGCGCAGGTTGGGATATTTGGCCCAGGCGTAGAGGACGATTTGCGCGGTGGCCTCCACCTGCCAGTCGGAGAAGGCGTCCGAGCGGATCTGCCGGTTCACCACTTCGACACCGAGCGACCAGTGGTTGATCCGGCCGCGCCCATCCCACAGCATCGGGTGGCAGCAAGCATTGCGCACGTGCCAGGCCGCGCGTGCCTCGTGACAGGTGGCCCACACGAACTGCCCATGCTGCGGCTCGTCCTCGTCGGGCACCAGCCAGTGGAAGCTCGCGCGCCGGTCGAAGATCACGCTTGCCGCGCCCGCTGAGCTGCCGCCCGCCGTCGCGTGGATCTCGATGGCGCGCACGCCGAGAATCGCGTCGTAGATCCGCGCACTCGACGCTTTCAGCGCAGCATCGCGGATGCCGGGCCACCAGCGTTCCACCAGCGGGGCGAAGGCGGGCCGCGCAGCGGGGTCGAGATCGAAATGATAGGTGGTGGGGTCGCCCATGTGGTCCTCGCTGAAGGGTCGCAGGGCGAATCCAGCTAGAGCGCGTTTTGCGAGTAGGACAGCACGAAATGCGCTTCGCCGGGTTGGCGCGGGGCGGGTCACCGGCTAGCCCCGCAGGCATGAGCGATACTCCCATGTCCGTCAGCCAAGCCGTCACCTCGCGCCGTTCGGTGCGCGAATTTCTCGATACCCCCGTGCCGCTGGAGACCATCCGTCGTGTCGTGGACACCGCGCGCTGGGCGCCCTCGGGCTGCAATTACCAGCCGTGGGAAGCGACCATCCTGACCGGCGAGCCGCTGGCGCAACTGCGCGAAACGCTCCGCAGCTCGGAGATGAAGCAGCCCGATTACGACTGGGACGCGCCCAAGCAGGAGGATCGCTACAAGCAGCGCCTCTACGACCTTTCCGCAAGTATGTTCGAATCGCTCGGCGTTGCGCGCGAGGACAAGGCGGGGCGCGCGGCGGCAATGGGGCGCAACGTGGTCAGCTTCGGCGCGCCCGTCCTTCTCCTGTGCTATTTCCCGCGGCTGATGAAAGAGGCGCAGTGGTCCGACACAGGGATGTGGCTCCAGACGATCATGCTGCTGCTGCGCGAGGAGGGGCTCGATTCCTGCCCGCAGGAATTCATGGCCTACTACGCCGATCCGATCATGGAGCATATCGGGGTGAGCACCGAGACGCACCGCTTCTTCTGCGGCATGGGCATCGGCTATCGCGATCCGGACGCACCGGTGAACAGCTTCGATCGCAACCGCGTGCCGCTGGAGGATCACGTGCGGTTCGACGGGTGGGACTGAATTAATCGCGGAACCCTCGGCGGCTTCCGCGCGCTACTGCTCCAAAAGAAGGAGCTGACATGCGAAAGATGCACTGGGCGACCGTTTCGATGGCGGCACTGCTGCTGGCAGGGTGCAATGGGCAGGACCCAGCGTCTGCCGATACCGAGGCGAGCGGCGACACGGTCGGCGAACAGATGGCGACTGCCGATGCCCCTTTGACCCCCGCCCCTGGCGAGAGCGATGCGACATCGTCTCCGGACAGCGAATACGCCAACAGTCGCCCGCCGCTCGACAATAGCGGGGCCGAAGCGACGCCGGGCTCCTGCCTTGCGGAACTGGGGCGTGAGAAGGCGGAAACGCTGTCGCAGCACTGCTACGAAATGTCGCCCGCCACGCGGCCTGTCTGCAACATTCAGAATTCGTGCGAGCAGATCCGTAGCGAGCTGAAGCGCGGCTGCGAATTCGGCGATACCTCGGAAAACCCGGACTACTGCAACGCAGTGGTCGACTGAGCGGCTAGCTGCGCTCGTCCTTCGGGATGCGCCGGACGATATCGGGATCACGCCAGATCATCGCGCCCATGATGACGAACCACCCGAGCTTGCCGAGTGCCAGGCCGCGTTCGTAGAGCCCATCCCACGCGGTTGGCACGAGAAACAGGAAGGGAGCGGCTATCGCCCACAGCGCGCCGCCAACATACAGCGCGATGCCGAGCCGCCGGTCGAGCTCGTAGAACTGGCCTGCGGTCAGCAGTACCGTCAGCGGGAAGGCGACGCCCATCAGGTAGACCAGCTTGTAGTGGATCTGCGTCCCCTCGCCGGTCGAATAGGCCTCGTACGCCGCGATCAGCGTGTAATCGAGCGCCAGCACGACCAGCAGCACCGTGCCTATCCGCCAGTCCCAGCGGGACACCCGCCAGCGGATCAATCCCACCGTCACCGCCAGCACGCCGACGACGAAGGCGTAGATGCCGAGGTCGGAGAGAATGTCCCACTCGCCCGCAGCCAGATTGCTGATCGTATCGCTTGCGATACCGATCCGGTCCGACAGTGCTGCCCCCAGCAGGTCGCACGCAACCGCGATCGCGCAGCCCGCGATGGCCACGCCGCCCAGCGTGCGTGAGAGGGTGTCGGTGCCTGAATCCTTGCTGATATGATCGCTCCCTGTTGCACAGCCCGGTCGCTTGGCGCATTTGCGCGCCCATGACCGATGCGCCGCAACTCAAGCTGTTCAACAGCCTCAACCGCCAGCTCGAACCCTTCGTTCCGATCCACGAGGGCGAGGCGCGCGTTTATACCTGCGGGCCGACGGTCTATAACTACCCGCATATCGGCAATATGCGCGCCTATGTGTTCGCCGATGTGCTGGGGCGCACGCTCAGCTGGACGGGCCATAAGCTCACCCACATCATCAACATCACCGATGTCGGCCACCTGACCGACGATGCCGATGCGGGCGAGGACAAGCTTGAGAAGATGGCTGCCACGCAAAAGCAGTCGATCTGGGACATAGCCGAGCACTACACGCAGGCGTTCAAGGCCGACGTAAAGGCGCTCAACATCCGCGAGCCCGCCGAGTGGTCGGTCGCGACCGATTACATCGACGCAATGATCGACTTCGCCAAGCAGATCGCGCCGGAGCACTGCTACCAGTTGGAGAGCGGCCTCTACTTCGATGTCTCGACGGTCGAGGATTACGGGCGGCTGGCGCGTGCGGTGACTGAAGAGGGCGAAGGCCGGATCGACACGGTAGAGGGCAAGCGCAACGCCGCCGACTTCGCGATCTGGCGCACCACGCCCGCAGGCGAGACGCGCCAGATGGAGTGGGATTCGCCATGGGGCCGCGGCGCGCCCGGCTGGCACCTCGAATGCTCGGTGATGGGCGGCAAGCTGCTCGGCTTCCCGTTCGACATCCACACCGGCGGGATCGACCACCGCGAAATTCACCACCCCAACGAGATCGCGCAGAACCAGGCCTACTGCGGTTGCGGCGGGCTGGATGACGCGACGCATTCCGGGGCGCGATACTGGATGCACAACAACTTCCTCGTCGATCGGACGGGGAAGATGTCGAAAAGCTCGGGCGAATTCCTGCGGCTGCAATTGCTGATCGACAAGGGCTACCACCCGCTCGCGTATCGGATGATGTGCCTGCAGGCGCACTATCGCAGCGAGCTGGAGTTTTCGTGGGATGGCCTCGGCGCCGCGCTGACGCGGTTGAAGCGTATGGTGATGGGGATCCGGCAGGCGACGAGCGCGGCGTACAATCAGGCACCGAACGTTACCGCCCCGAATTGGCCGGACGATCGGGTCGACGCGCTGCGCGAGGCAATCGACAACCCCAAATTGGCCGCTCTGGTCGATAAGTTCGTCGCCGCGCTGGCCGACGATCTCAACACCTCGGTGGCGCTGACCGTCCTCGAAGAAGTGCTGGCGACGAAGAAGGTGCCGATCGACCAGAAGGCGATCCTCGCGCGCGCAATGATGTGGCCGCTCGGCCTCGAGCCTCTCCCACGCGAGGACTTTCGCATCCGCCCGAAGGATGCCGTCATCACCGAAGACGAGATCGAACAGGCCCTCGCCGACCGCAAGGCCGCCCGCGCTGAGAAGGACTTCGCCAAATCCGACGCCATCCGCGACGATCTCGCCGCCAAGGGTGTCGAGGTCATGGACGGCGACCCACTCGGCTGGGAATGGAAGCTCGGCTGACAGTCCCCCTCCCGCTTGCGGGAGGGGTTAGGGGTGGGCACAAGTATGCCCGTGCCGAACTGGACCGACCGCGACACCGAGCGCGCCCGCGAATTGCGCAATGCCGCCACGCCCGCCGAACGCGCGCTGTGGAGGCATCTCGCAAGGTCCCAGCTCGGCGTGAGATTCAGCCGCCAGATGCCGGTCGGGCCTTTCTTCGCCGATTTCCTGTGCCGCTCGCTTCGGCTGATCGTCGAGGTGGACGGCCATTCGCACGATGTGCAGCCGGAGCGAGACACTGCCCGCGATGCGTATCTGCGAGGCGAAGGATATCGCGTTCTGCACTTTTCAAACGCCGATGTAATCGCCAACACAGAGGGCGTGATCGAAACCATCCGCACCGCGCTCCAAGAAGAGCCCACCCCCGGCCCCTCCCGCAAGCGGGAGGGGAGTGAATGACCACTGCCGTACTCTCCACCCTGATCCGCCCGCTGGTCGAGCCGCGCCTGCCCGACTGGGTCGAACCGTTGTGGTTCTCCAGCAAGGACGAGGCGCTCGAGCTGGCGCCGCGCGCGGAGATCGGCTGGTTCGATTTCAACGAACCGTCGCCGATGTGCGAGGTCGTTTCCGCGGCCGAGAACCTCAAGTGGCTCAACTCGATCTATGCCGGGCTCGATTTCCTGCCGCTCGACCTGCTGGAAAAGCGCGGCACAGTCGTCACAAATGGGGCCGGGATCAACGCGCTGACCATCGCCGAATATGTCGTGATGCTGATGCTGACGCATGCCAAGGGCTACCGCGAGGTCGTGCGCGCGCAGGACCGGCACGAATGGTTGCAGGACAGCCCCGGCAAGCGCGAGCTGGCGGGCGAGCGGGTGCTGCTCCAGGGGCTCGGCGCGATCGGCAAGCTGGTGAAGACCCGGCTCGAGGCCTTCGACATGGAGGTGGTGCCGGTGCGTCGCTCGGGCGCGGATGGTGCGCTGGGGCCCGACGAGTGGCGCGGCAAGCTGGGCGAATTCGACTGGGTGATCCTCGCCGTGCCCTCCACGCCCGAAACGCACCACATGATCGGCGCGGACGAGCTTGCTGCGATGAAGAGCAACGCCGTGCTGGTGAACGTGTCGCGCGGCGACGTTGTGGACCAGCCGGCGCTGGTGGATGCACTGGAGGCCAAGCGCATCGAGGCCGCGCTGCTCGACGTGACCGATCCCGAACCGCTGCCCGAGGATGATCCGCTGTGGAGCCTCGCCAACGCGCAGGTCACCATGCACCTGTCGGGCCGCGCACAGACCAGGATGTTCCAGCGCAGCGCCGACCGCTTTATCGAGAACCTGGGCAAGTGGCATGCGGGCGAGCCGGTCGAACCGCAGATGGACCTCTCGCTCGGGTACTGAGAGCCAGTCGCCATCCGCGCCCGCCTGACACACCTGACACAGTGTCCAGGGGCCAAATACCCGCGCGCGTTCCGGGCCGCTCAGCCGTCTTCCAGCAGCAGCAGCTCGCAGGTCACGGTGAGCTGCGGGGCGGGCTCCAGCACATGATCCACCGCGCTGACCGTTGCCTCGGCCACCAGCCGCGCGGGCAGCGCGAATTCGTGATCGGGCAGCGCGGCGATCAGCGCCTCCCCGCCTTCGATCGCTTCGGGTGTGTCGAACACGAGGCGCAATGTGTGGCGCGTGCCGGCAAAGGTGATGCTTGCCCAGCTGCGTTCGCGATGCGCGACCACGCGGCCATGACCGGCAGCCAGGGCAAGCACCGCGCGTTCGAGGCGGGCGGCGCCACCGCGCCGTGGCTGGCGGGCGGAGAGATCGGGTTCAGCGCGCATCCTGCGTCTCCCGCCAGGTCTGCATGAAGCCATCGACGCGGCGCTCCGTCCCGCTGCGCGGCGTGCGCCCGTTGCGCAGGTCGAGCACGAAGCGCGGATCGTGCGCGGCGAGACGACCGAATTTTGTCGCGGGCATGTCGAACTCGCGCAGAAACCGCTCTATCCTTCGAATCAGCATATTTTTCCCTCACTCATGGTATCTGGGGTCGAATCATCCGCCGCGGTGAAGGATCGCTCGCGCGCGAAATCCTACTTGTCTAGGAAAAATCTTTCATCTAGGGAAATGCCATGAGTGACGATCCTATGCATGCGCGGTCCGACGGCAGCGATGCCGCACGCGCCCGCCTGCTGGAGCTGGCCAGGACGCGTGGCTCCAGCCTTTCCGGCTTGTCTGCGCTCATCGGGCGCAATTCTAGCTATCTCCAGCAGTTCATTCGCAAGGGCAGCCCGCGCAAGCTGGAAGAGCGCGATCGCAGGACGCTGGCCGAGTTTTTCGGGGTCGATGAAAGCGAGCTGGGCGCGGCTGAGGATGGCGCGCGGGAAAAATCCTATGGCGGTAGCCGTGGCGACGAGGATTTTCACGCCATCCCGCGTCTCTCGCTCGCCGCCGCAGCCGGGCCCGGCCAGTTCGCCGGGGGAGAGACGCCGTTCGACAATTTCGGTTTCTCGGGCCGCTGGCTGCGCGAAAACGGGTTCGATCCCAGGATGCTCTCTGCCCTCACCGTAGAAGGCGACAGCATGGAGCCGCTGCTGCGCCACGGGGACGAGATCCTGGTCGATCGCGGTTCGCGCTTCGAGCGGGACGGCGTGCACGTGGTGCGGATGGGCGACGCGCTGATGGTCAAGCGGCTGGCGAGCGCCGGGGCTGGGCGCATCGCACTGCTCAGCCAGAACCTCGCCTACCCGCCGGTCGAGGTGGGGCTGGACGAGATCGAGGTGCTGGGCCGGGTGGTGTGGAAGAGCGGGCGGTTGTGACTGCGGCGGAGGAAAGGCGGACCGCTGCCAAACGGCTGGCGGAGCGTCTGAATCTCCTGCCGATCGCGGTCTTCTGCATCTGGCTGGGGGCGTTCGGCATGTTTTGGCTGAGCGCGCTTGGTCCGCTGCGCAGCTTCGATACCCCACCGCCGGGCGTCGAACCGTGGCCGTGGTTCGTCGCTTCGATCCTTGGTGGAGCACTGGCCCTTGCAATACCCGATCGCCTTTACCGCCTGCACAGCTTCGAACGGTCGGGCCGCCTGCACGAGGCGCTCGGCGCGGAGATCTTTCGCGGTTTCGTGACCAATGGCGACCATATCAACCGCATCGTTTCGCGCCACTATGGTGGATACCGGGTCCACCCGCATGCGGAGGTGATGGAGGCCGCCGCGCGCACGAGCCGCCAGAGCGAACGTTCGCACCTCGTCTGCCTCGTCGCGGGGCTGGTCGGCTGTGTCTACGCAGCCCTGATCGGCTGGTGGGGCTGGGCGGCATGCATGCTCGTCGCCAACATGCTCGGCAATGCCTACCCCGTGCTTGTCCAGCGGCATACCCGCGCGCGTCTTTGGCGGATGGCGAACCGGGCACCACGCCGCGGGCGGCGTTCCAACACCTCCATCTGATCCACGACGAGTGTCATTGCACTTGCGTACTGGCCCGAATCATGCCAAGCAAACTTGTCATTGAGACAATTTGACTGTGCAGTATGTCAATTTGGTTTGGCGGCGGGCGCACAGCTTGGGCCAACCGAAAGGACAAGAGCATGACGACGTTAGCGGCCCCGGCGGCCAAGAAATGGATGCTGGCTGCGGCCATCATCGTCCCCGCTGTCTTCCTCGCCACGATCCCGTGGCTGAAGAATCAGCCGGATGTGGTGGTCTATCTGTTTGCCGGGATTGCGGCGACGATCACCGTTCTATGCAGCCTCGCGCTGGCGGTGATCGAGGATCGCCGGATGGACGAATGGCACCGCACGGCTGCGCGTTTCGCCAGCCAGTGGGGCTGGCTCACGGGTGGGGCCCTCGTCGCGATCCTGCTGGCCCTGCCGCCGGTGCACGATGCGATCATCGGCGCCAGCGGGGCGCTGGCCGGGGTCGTCGATCCCGACCGCACACTGGTTCTGATGGCATTCATGCTCGGCTTTATCGCCGTAATCCTGATCCAGTCGCTGTGCACGATGGTGCTCAGCTTCCTCTGGCGGTCGCGCAAGTCGCGCGCGGAATAGCGCGATGAAGAACACCATCAGGGTGCTGCGGGCGGAACGGCGCTGGAGCCAGGCCGAACTGGCCGAACGCGTCGGCGTGTCGCGCAATTCGATCAATTCGATCGAGAACGGGCGGTACGATCCCTCGCTGTCGCTCGCCTACGCCATCGCCGATGCGTTCGAAACCGGCGTCGAAGAGGTTTTCTTGCGGGGGCAGTGATCCCGTGCAGGTGGGCCTAAAAAAAGCCGTTCCCGCTCAAAGCCTTGCCGCGGGTATCCTTAATATTACCGCCGATTTAGCGGAAAATTCACCCGTGCAAGGCAGTGTGCTCCCGGGAAATCGGGGGGACACGATGATTAGCAGGCAGCTGCTGCGTGACGAGGCCGGGGTATCGGCGATCGAATATGCCATCCTCGCGGCGCTGATCGCCGTGGGCCTCGTCGGGGCTCTGTCCGCGCTCGGCACGCAGACAGGGAACACCTACACCAAGGTGGGCGATTCGATGGGTGTCGCCGAGGCCGAAGAAGCCGAGCCTGCCCCCGAGGCACCGCCCGCTCGCGAGCCGATCAGGGCGCGAGACCGCGGCGTGCCAAGGCCGTAGACATTGCCCGGCGCGGCAGCCGAACCGATCGCGGCCGGGTGCGCTTGCAATCATGCGGTCGCTCGACCAGATTTGCGGGCATGACCGAAACCGACACCGCCCCCCAAACCTCCCCCATGAAAGCCGCGATCCTGCCGGTGACCCCGTTGCAGCAGAACTGCTCGCTGATCTGGTGTACGCAGACCAACAAGGCCGCGCTGATCGATCCGGGCGGCGATCTGGACAAGCTGAAGGCGGGTGTCGCCAGGGCCGGGGTGGAGCTGGAAAAGATCCTCATCACCCACGGCCATCTAGACCATTGCGGGCAGGCGGGGATGCTGGCGAAGGAGCTGGGCCTGCCCATCGAAGGCCCGCACGAGGCGGACCGGTTCTGGATATCGCGGCTGGACGATGATGGTGCGCGCTATGGCATGGAAGCAGCAAGCTTCGAGCCCGACCGCTGGCTGGAGGATGGCGACACCGTAACCGTCGGCAACCTGACGCTGGAGGTGATCCATTGCCCGGGCCATACGCCGGGCCACGTGATCTTCTTCAACCGCGACCGCAAGTTCGCCATCGTCGGCGATGTGCTGTTCCAGGGGAGCATCGGGCGCACCGATTTCCCGATGAGCGATCACCAGAGCCTGATCGACGCGATCACCAAGAAGCTGTGGCCGCTGGGCGACGATGTCACCTTCATTCCCGGCCATGGCCCGACCAGCACCTTCGGGCAGGAACGCAGGACGAATCCCTTCGTGGGCGATGCGGCTTTGGCTTGAACTGAGACTCCCCTACCTTGAGGGAGGGGCTGGGGGAGGGCGTACTGCCTTGGCTGCCAGCGCCGAACACCCCCACCCGGCCTCCCCCTCAAGGGGAAGGAGATTAAAGCGCCCGTCCTAAACCACCTTCATCCCCACCAGCACCGCCACGATGCTCAGACCCAGCAGGGTCAGCAAGGTCACGCCCGTTCCGATCTGCCTTGGCAGCCCGGCTTTTGCGGCGTCCATCCCGATGCCGTGCAGGATGCGACCCACCACGAAGGCTACCGCCACGATGTGCAGCCACATCCCGCCGCGCCCTGCCAGTTCGATCAGCACGATCAGCGCGAGCACGAAGGGTGCGGTCTCGACGAAGTTGAGCTGTGCGCGCATCCGCCGGGCGAGCAGCACATCGCCGCCATCGCCATGGCCCACTCTGGCCTTCAGCCGCGCGCGGCCGCAGCGCACTGCCAGCCACAAGGCCAGCAGGCCGAACATAGCGGCGCTGGTCAGCGACACCGGCAGCATGATATCCATCGCAGTCTCTCCCTTGCAGGTCGCACCGGGTTGCAAGCTTTAGCGCGCCGCGCAGGATGGCCAAGCACCAAGCTGTGCTTGCATCATCCGCGAAAATCGGTATAGCGCGCGCCTCTTGCCGCCATTGACGGAGCGTGAGCGCCGCACGACATTGCCGTTGTGCTGGCCTTACCCCTCGTTTAAGGGCGGCCCCACGTATTTGATAAACGCATAGAACAGGTGCCGTATGGCTGTCCCAAAGAGAAAAGTATCGCCGCATCGCCGGGGCAATCGGCGCTCGCATGATTCGCTGAAGGTCGAAGCCTTCCACGAGTGCAACAACTGCGGCGAACTGAAGCGTCCGCACAACCTGTGCCCGCATTGCGGCTTCTACAACGGCCGCGAAGTCGTTGCCGTCGGTCTCTGATCGCGCCACTTGAAATTTCTCGGAGAATGACATGACCCTGCCGCGTATCGCCGTTGACGCGATGGGCGGCGATGAGGGCGTGCGCGTCATGGTGGAAGGCGCCGCGCTGGCCCGCCGCCAGCACGAGAAGTTCAATTTCCTCCTGATGGGTGATTCGGCGCAGATCGAGCGTGCGCTGGAAAACCATCCCGGCCTCGCCGGGGCCGCCGAGATTCGTCATTGCGATTCGGTGATCGCGGGCGAGGACAAGCCAAGCCAGGCGCTGCGCCGTGCCAAGGGCACCTCGATGGGCGAAGCGGTGGCCGCGGTGAAGCGCGGCGAAGCCGGTGCCGCGGTCAGCGCGGGCAATACCGGCGCGTTGATGGCGATCAGCAAGATCGCGCTGCGCACGCTGCCCGGGATCGACCGGCCCGCACTCGCCGCCCTGCTGCCCACGCTGGAAGAGCAGGACGTGATCATGCTCGACCTTGGCGCCAACACCGAATGCGATGCCCGCAACCTGGTGCAGTTCGCCATCATGGGCGCGGCCTATTCGCGAATCGTCACCGGGCGCGAACGCCCCCGCGTGCGCCTGCTCAACATCGGGACCGAAGCGATCAAGGGCACCGACGAGGTGCAGGAAGCCGCGCAGCACCTGCGCGGTGCGACCACGCTGGCGATCGATTTCGACGGCTTCGTGGAAGCGGACAAGATCAACCGCGGCGATGTGGATGTGGTGGTGACCGATGGATTTTCGGGCAACATCGCGTTGAAGGCCATCGAAGGGTCGGCGCGCTTCGTGACCGACCTGCTCAAGAGCGCGTTCGCCTCTTCCTTCCGGTCCAAGGTCGGTTTCCTCGTCTCGCGCCCCGCGACCGAGCTGCTGCGCCACCACCTCGACCCCAATAACCACAACGGCGCGGTCTTCCTCGGTCTCAACGGCGTGGTGGTGAAGAGCCATGGCAGCGCGACCGCCAACGGTGTCGCCAATGCGGTCACCGTGGCCGCGCGCCTGCTGGAGGAAGACCTGACCGCACGCATCGCGGAAGACCTCGGCGAACTGGGCGACAGCCTGCTGGCGAACGGCCAGACCACGGGCGGGATCGCAGCCAAGTGATTCGCTCGCTCGTCCGGGGGGCGGGCTCTGCCCTGCCGCCGCGCATCGTCACCAACGACGAACTGGCCGCGCGCCTCGACACCAGCAACGAATGGATCGTGGAGCGTACCGGCATCCACCAGCGGCATATTGCGGGCGAGGGGGAAACCACCGCCACGCTGGCCACCGACGCCGCGCGCGCCGCGCTGGCCGATGCGGGGCTGGAGCCTGGCGACATAGACCTGATCGTGCTGGCCACCGCCACGCCCGACAACACCTTTCCCGCCACCGCCACGAAGGTTCAGGCAGCCCTTGGCTGCGGGCCGTGCGCCGCGTTCGATGTTGCCGCGGTATGTTCTGGGTTCCTCTATGCGATGAGCGTGGCGGACGGCATGCTGGTGAGCGGGCAGGCGCGCCGCGCGCTGGTGATCGGCGCGGAAACCTTCAGCCGCATCCTCGACTGGGAAGATCGCACCACGGCCGTTCTGTTCGGCGACGGCGCTGGTGCCATCGTGCTCGAAGCGCAGGATGTCGGCGATCTCGGCCGCAACGAAGGGCCGGGCATCCTGACCTCGCAGCTGCATGCGGACGGCAAGCACCACGATCTGCTGTATGTCGATGGCGGCCCGTCGACCACGCAGACCGTCGGCCATCTGCGGATGAAGGGGCGCGAGGTCTTCCGCCACGCCGTGGTCAACCTGGCGCAGGTGCTGGGCGATGTGGTGGCCAAGGCGGGCGTGCGCGTGGACGAGATTGATCTGGTCGTCCCGCATCAGGCCAATATCCGCATCCTCGAAGCGACCGCCAGAAAGCTGGGCCTGCCGCCCGAAAAGCTGGTGGTCACGGTGGACCGCCACGCCAACACCTCTGCCGCGTCGGTGCCGCTCGCCTTTGCCGCCGCGCGCGCGGACGGCCGCGTGAAGCAGGGCGACCTGATCCTGTTCGAAGCGATGGGCGGCGGCTTTACCTGGGGGGCTAGCCTGGTTCGCCTGTAAGTGCCTGATGTTGCGGGCAGGGCAAAAATCTTGCACACCAATTGCGAAACTACGCAATAATCGGTAGGGCGAATGGCATCTTGAACCGTGTCACACGTCAAGAACCGGGAAGATATAAGAGGGGGTTCCAGACCATGTCGCGTTCCGCGGGCACGCTGACCAGGGCCGATCTGGCCGAAACGATCAATCGTAAGCTCGGCTTCAGCCGGGTCGAGTCTCTCGCGCTCGTCGAATCGGTGCTCGCGCACATGTGCGACGCGCTGAAAGAGGGGGAGAATGTGAAGATCTCCGGCTTCGGCAGCTTCATCTTGCGCGACAAGAAGGAACGCATCGGGCGCAATCCCAAGACCGGGGTCGAGGTGCCGATCACCCCGCGCCGGGTGATGACCTTCCGCGCCAGCCAGACCCTTCGCGACCGGATCGCGAGCGAGAGCTGAGATGATCGGCCGCCGGTTCGACGATGGGAAAGACGCAGAGGCGCTCCGGACCATCGGCGAGCTCGGGCGGGCGCTGGGCCTCAAACCTCACGTGCTGCGCTATTGGGAAGAGCAGTTCCCGATGCTGCAACCGTTGAAGCGCAGCGGCGGGCGACGCTATTACCGGGCGGAGGACGTCGCGCTGGTCGAAACGATCGACCGGCTGGTGAACGAAGAAGGCTACACCCTCAAGGGCGCGCGCGCCGCGATTGAAAAAGGGCGAGCAAGCATGAACCCTGCGGACGATACCCCGGCAGAGGCCCCGCGCGAAGGCGTGGGGCGCTACCTCACGGCGCGCGACCTGCCCGGCAGCGAAGAGGATATTGCCCGCAACGCGGCGCCACCGCTGCGCCGCTCGGCGGATGCATCGCGCCGGCGCGTCGTTGGGGAACTCAAGGATATCCGCGCCGCGCTGGCCGCCGCGATAGACGATTAGGCGAAGGCCTGAACCGGCCCCTCTAAGAACCGCTATTCCGCTGCCAGCAGCTCGGCGGCCTGCAGGTCCACGCTGACGAGTCGGCTGACGCCCTTTTCGATCATCGTTACCCCGAACAGACGGTGCATCCGGCTCATCGTGACGGCGTTGTGAGTGACGATCAGGTAGCGCGTGCTGGTCTGCCGCGTCATCGCGATCAGCAGGTCGCAGAACCGGTCGATATTGGCATCGTCCAGCGGGGCATCCACCTCGTCCAGAACGCAGATCGGGGCCGGGTTGGTCAGGAACAGCGCGAAGGTGAGCGCGATGGCGGTCAACGCCTGTTCGCCGCCCGATAGCAGCGTGAGCGATTGCAGCCGCTTGCCCGGCGGCTGGGCGTAGATCTCCAGCCCGGCTTCCAGCACATCGTCGCTGTCGATCAGCGCGAGGTGCGCCTTGCCGCCTTCGAACAGGCGCGCGAACAGCTGCTGGAAATGCGCATCGACCTGCTCGAACGCGGCCTTCAGCCGTTCGCGCCCTTCGCGGTTCAGCTGCCCGATGGAGCCGCGGAGGCGATGCACCGCTTCGGTCAGTTCCTCGCGTTCGGCGGCAGTGGACCCGTGCTCCTCCTCGATCCTGGCGAGCTCGTCCGCGGCGACAAGATTGACCGGGCCGATCCGTTCTCGCGCATTGGTAAGCTTCTCGAGCGCCTCCGCCTCGGCATCGCGGTCGGCCACCTGCGCCTCGTCGAAATCGAATGCATTGGGCAGCAGCGGCGGCGGCTTGTGGAACCGTTCGCCCGAAATGCGCGCCATCTCCGCCCGGCGCGCGTCCTCGTTCTCTGCCTGATTGGCCAGCTGGGCGCGGCGTTCGCGCGCTTCGGCCAGCGTTTCGTTGGCGGCGCGCTGCGCGGCATCGGCGGCATCGGCGGCTGCCTGGGCGGCGTCGAGCCGTTCCTGCAAGCTGGCAAGCCGCGCGGCGGTTTCGCGGTGGCTGGTGCGCGCGGCTTCGATGTCCTCCAGCAGCGAATCGGGCTGGTTGCCGATTTCTTCGCGCGCGGCGGCGATCTCGGCCACGCGGCTGTCCATCTCGGCCAGCCGGCGGGAGGCCTCGTCCGCCCGGCGATCCCAGTGCGAGCGGTCCGCCTTGTGCGCGGAGACCCGCTCGCGCGCGACGGCGAGCGCCTGCTCCTGGGCCGCGCGCGCGGCGGTGGCGGCGCTCAGCTGCCCGCGTGCGGTTTCATGCCGCTCGCGCGCGGCATTGCGGCGGCTGGCGAGGGCTTCGGGATCGGTCAGCTGGGCGAGGGCGTGCTGCGCGGCCTCGACCTCGCGCTCCGCGGTCTTGCGCTGGTCGGCCAACTCGGCGCGTGCCTCTTCCTGCTGGCGCGCCCGGTCCGCATGGCTGGCGAGCGCCGCCTCGGCCCGGTCGAGATTGCGCAAAGCCTCGCGTTCCGCGCGCGCGGCGGCCTCGCTCTCGCCTTCGGCGCGGGAGAAATCGGCCTGCGCACTGTCGAGCGCATCGCGGGCCTGCGCCGCCCCACTCTCGGCATCGGCCACCGCCTGCTGCAACGGGGGGAGCCGCTCCGCCAGTGCGGCAAGCCGGTTCGCCGCCTCCAGGCGGGCGGCTTCCGCCCCGCCTTCGCCGCGCACCACCAGCCCGTCCCACCGGCGCAGCGCACCGCCCAGCGTGACCAGCCATGTGCCTGGATCGAGCGTGCGGCCATCGTCGGTCTGCACCACCTGCACGCGGGCAAGGCGTGCGCGCAGTTCCTCGGGGCAGTCGGGCACGTGCGTCAGCAGGGTGTCCGCCACCGGTTCGGGCTGCGGAGCGCCGGTCCAGAACCGCCCTTCGTCTGCCTGCGGCATCGGGCCGAGCGGGCTGCGCCCATCGCGGCCCAGCACGGCCGCCAGTGCGGCCTCGTATCCCGGCGCGGCGCGCACCCGGTCCAGCGCGAGCGGCAGGCCTGCCTTGGCCGCGCGCGCCTTGTCGCGCCCGGCGCGATCCTTTTCCAGCGCGGCGTGCTCTCGCTCTACCCCGGTCAGTTCCGCGCGCGCGGTGGCGAGCGCCTGCTGCGCCTCCTCCATCGCCACACGCGCGGCATCGCGCGATTCGCGGGTGGTGGCGATGCGCCCGGCCAGTGCCTGGCGCGCCTCGGTAGCCGAAGTGGCGCTTGCCTGCGCGGCGGCAAGCACTTGCGTCGGATCGTCCTCGCCAGCGTGCTGCCGGGCGGCATCATCAAGCTTGTCCGCCTCACGCGCGAGTGAGGCAACGCGTCGCTCCGCCTGTTCCAGCGCCGCGCGCGCAACGCGCCATTCGGCATCGAGCGCGGCGTAGTCCGCATTGGCGCGCGCGAGGTCGAGCTCGGCCGCGCGTTCGGCCTGCTCGGCGCGCTCCGCGTCGGTGATGATCTGCGGCAGCGCCGCCTCGGCTTCGTCGCGCGCCTTTTCGCTTGCCGCCAGTTCGGCTTCGAGCCGTTTCAGCGCGTCCGCCGCATCGCGCCCGGTACGCCCGTAATCCTCGCGATCTTCCTCCAGCCGCTGCGCCTGCCGGTCCAGATCGGCCAGCCGGGCGAGCGCGGCGTTGCGCTCTTTTTCCAGGCTGGCGAGCCGCTGTTCCTGCGCGCCTGCATCGGTTCGCGCGGCGACCAGCGCGTCGCGCGCATCGGCGAGCGTTTCCGCCGCCTCACGCTGCGCGGTTTCGGTTTCGACCGCGCGCGTCTTGGCGAGCTCCACCGCGCCTTCCGCCTCGCGCGCGGCCTTGCGCGCCGCCTCCGCACTCGCCGCCGCATCGCGCCAGCGGGCGAAGATCAGGCGGGCCTCCGCGACCCCGATCTCGTCGCTCAGCCGGGCATAGCGTTCGGCCTGCTTGGCCTGCCGGCGCAGGCTGGCGATCTGGTTGTCGAGGCCGGAGAGCAGGTCTTCCAGCCGCCCGAGGTTGTTTTCGGTGGAGCGCAGCTTGCTCTCGGCATCCTTGCGGCGCACGTGTAGCCCCGCGATGCCCGCCGCTTCTTCCAGCATCTGCCGCCGTTCGGCAGGCTTGGCGGCGATCATGTGCGCGATCTTGCCCTGGCTCACCAGAGCGGGCGAGTGCGCGCCGGTGGCCGCATCGGCAAAGGCCAGCGCGACGTCCTTGGCGCGCACGTCATTGCCATTCACGCGATAGGCGCTGCCCGCGCCGCGTTCGATCCGGCGGACGACTTCCAGCTCCTCGCCGCGATCGTCCGTGCCGGTCAGCACCACTTCGGCGAACTGGCGCGGCGGGCGCTCCTCGGTGCCCGCGAAGATCACATCTTCCATCCCGCCCGAGCGCATCGACTTGGCCGAGGTTTCCCCCATGACCCAGCGGATCGCTTCGAGCAGGTTGGATTTGCCGCATCCATTGGGGCCGACCACGCCGGTCAGCCCCGGTTCGATGCGCAGTTCTGCAGGCTCGACGAAGCTCTTGAAGCCAGAGAGGCGTAGCCGCCGTATCTCCATCCGCCGTGCCCGCTATCCCGTCAGCGAGCGCCCGCGCGCTGCAATGCGCCTTCCACAGCGTTCCAGCTGTTGGCGTCGAGCTGCTGCCCGTTGAGGACGAAGGTGGGTGTGCCACCGATTTCGTCCTGCGATCCGTAGGAATCGGAATATTCGGCGATTTCGCTCAGGCGGTCGGCATTGGCCAGACAGGTGCGCGCCTGATCGCGGCTGACCCCGCGGGCGGCGAAGAAATCGAGCAGGCCGGCGGTTTCGGCAAAGGCGACGAACCGCTGATCGGGCGGCAGGTTAAGCGCGGCGTCGAGCTGCGCCTGGCGCTGTTGCACCGGTTCGAGGATCGTGGGCAGGTTGGCCCAGATCTGATCGGCCAGCGGCACCGCCTGCTCGGGCGAACCACAATCGATCAGGGCGGTCAGCGCGAGGTCGATCGGCCCGTGGATCGCGAAGCTGCGGAATTCGAAGTTGACGCGCCCGCTGTCGACATAGTCGTTCATCAGCGGCTCGCTCGCCTGCTGAGAGAACGCGGCGCAGCCGGGGCAGGTCAGCGATCCGTATTCGACCAGCTTGATCGGCGCGTCGGGGTTGCCGACCAGATAGCCGTTGCGATCGGTGATCGTGGCGACTTCCGACCAGCTCTGGCCATCGGGCGCGGGCACTTCGGCCACCGGCTCCGAATCCAGGGCCGCTTCGCCCTCTTCGCTGGAGCCGCAGGCGGCGAGGCCTAGTGCGAGGGGGAGGGCGATGGCAGAGAACGCAAGACGCTTGGTAATCATGGGAACGGTCCTTTTCGAGCCGATTGGAAAGGATAGGCGCGCTGGCCAGCGATTCGGAAGGGGTGCGGGGCGGTTCTCCACCGGCGCTATTCGGCGGGCGATGCCGCGCTCGCGGCGTCGATCGCCTGCTGCAGGCCCTGCAGCGTGTAAACGTCTTTCAGGACTTCGCCGTTCACCGCAAAGCTGGGCGTGCCGTCGATCTTCGCCCAGTCGCTTTCTGCGGAGGCTTCCAGCCGGTCCGCCAGCGCCTGGTCCGCCAGGCAGCGATCCAGCTCGGCCTGCGAATAGCCGCGCCTTTCGAGGATTTCGTACAGGTTCAGATCGCTGGCGATCGCACGGCGGCGGGCCGCCTTGTCGCCATAGTGCCACCGGTCGGTCTGCGATTTGGTCGCCAGCCGGCGCAGCGCGTTGAACCGGGGCTGCGCCGCCATCAGCGCGGCATGGTTGCCGGGGAACTTCTCCGGCGCACCGCAGCGGGCCAGCATCGTGGCGGTCAGATCTTCGGGGTTGGCGATGGCATGGCGATATTCGAGCCGCAGCTTGCCGGGCTGGATATAGGCGAGCTTGAGCACCTCATCGCCCTGCAAGGAGAAATCGCGGCAGTGCGGGCAGGTGTAGCTGAGATACTCGCTCACCGTGACGGGCGCATCGGGGTTACCCACCAGGTGAGACACCGGCGTGCGCTCCACCGTGGTCAGCCAGTTTTCGCTCGCGGCAATGCCCGCTACCCCTGCGAACAGCGCCAGCAGGCAGACCAGTATACGCTTCACGACTGCATTCCTCCCGTTCCGTCGCCCCCGGATTCGGAGCTGATCGTGCGTGCCAGCCCTTCCAGCACGGCGCGCAGCTCCGGATCGCCGATATCGCGTAACGAATCGCCAAGTTCCATCGGAATCGGCTTGAGTTCGGGCGGTCGCGCGGCTTTTTCAGCCTCTATCCCGCGCACCTGAACCGTGCCTTGACGCATCTTCACCCGCGCAACCGCGCGATAGCCGAAGAAGCGGTTCACCCGTTCGATGATTTCGGGGATCACGTGCTGGATGATCGGCGCGTGGCCGTTCGCCACCACCAGCTGCAGGATACCCTCGGTCCGCTCGCCCGGCGGGAAGCGGATCGATTCGGGCGCGCACACCTTGGCGTGCTGCGTACCGACGATCTCCGGCCAGCGCGTGATGACGGAGCTTTGCACGAAGCCGTAGCGACGAAAGGCGGTGCGCCCGACCTGCGGCATCAGATCGCCGACCGCTTTCGGTCCGCCGCCACGCGGCCGTTCGAACGGGCGCACGTTGCTCTTGGCGGTTTTCTTGCCGGGGGACTTGGCAGGAGTACGCTTCTTGGCAGGCTGGCCCTGGTCGGCCTGGCTTTTTGGGGGCGGGGTGCGTTCCATTGGACGGCCACCGATGCCATAGGCGGGGCGTGACCGCCACCCGCACAGACACGCTAATCCCGGCAAAGCTGCTCGCCTGGTACGATAGACACGCCCGCGCGCTGCCGTGGCGCGCCCCACCGGGGCAGACCGCCCCTGACGCGTACCGGGTATGGCTATCCGAAATCATGCTGCAGCAGACCACGGTGGCGGCGGTGAAGCCGTACTTCGCCGCGTTCATGCAGCGGTGGCCCGATGTCGAGGCGCTGGCCGCCGCGCCTGAGGCCGATGTGATGGCGGCGTGGGCCGGGCTGGGCTATTATTCGCGCGCGCGCAATCTTGTGAAGGCGGCGCGTGCGGTCACCCGGCGGGGCGGCTTTCCCGATAGCGAGGAGGGGTTGCGCGACCTGCCGGGCGTGGGCGCGTATACCGCCGCCGCGATTGCCGCAATCGCCTTCGGCCGGCGCGCGGTGGTGGTCGATGCCAATGTCGAGCGGGTGGTGGCGCGGCTGTTTGCCATTGAAGAGCCGCTGCCGGGCGCGCGCAAGGCGATCCGCGAGGGCGCGGACCGGATTACGCCGGAGCAGCGCAGTGGCGATTTTGCGCAAGCCATGATGGATCTGGGCAGCCGCATCTGCACGCCGCGCGCCCCGTCTTGCGATGCCTGCCCGCTAGCGGGCGAGTGCGCTGCGCGTGGACACACTCCCGAGCGGCTGCCGGTGAAGGCTCCGAAGAAGACCAAGCCCGTGCGGCAGGGCAGGGCGTTCTGGATCGAGCGCGAAGGATGCGTGTGGCTGGTGCAGCGAGCATCCTCGGGAATGCTCGGAGGAATGCGCGCGCTGCCCGACGATGGCTGGTCGGCGGCAGGCGACGGATCGGGCGAACCGCCGGTATCAGGCGCATGGGAGGAGGCAGGCGTGGTCCGCCATGCCTTCACCCACTTCGCGATCGAGCTGGGCGTGCTGCGCTGCGATGGCGCGCCCGCGAATATGCCCGGCGAAGGCGAATGGTGGCCGGTCGACCGGATCGAGGATGCGGGCCTGCCGACGCTCTTCGCCAAGGCGTCGCGACTGGCCAGAGCGGCGGGCGAACGCCTGCTCTGAGCCGGTTACGCTAGCGAACGATCAGAGAAGGCCGCCACCCAGCGACAGGCGGATGATCGAGATGATCATCACGATGATACAGAAGGTCCGGCCGCTGGTGCTCGACGACAGAAGGCCGAGGATCGTGCCGATCACGAGGAACGGCAGCGCCAGCCAGTTGAGGATCCCGATGAACGGGACCAGGCCGAGAATTACGATGACGAGGCCGACAAGTCCGAACAGCCAAGAGAGTACGTTAAGCATGTGTCTTATATGGCTAAGGCAGTGGAGGCTGACAAGTGGTTAATTGCTGCATTGACGCGCAGGCCCGCGGGTCTAGTTTCATGCAGCAACCGGATTGGGAGACGATAATCATGGCATTTACGGACTTTAGCGAGCGCGGGCTTTCCCGCAGGTCCATCCTCAAGGGCAGCGCACTGGCCGCTGCCGGTGGCCTGTTCGCCGGGCATCCGCTGGGCAGCGCGCTGCTGGCGCACGATGTCAGCGAAGATTGGCCGTCCGTCGCTGCGGAAATCGACTCCTATCTGAAGGAAAAGAAGCTCGCCAACGCCATCGCCACCTTCGGCTGGCAGCAGCAGGACCATGCGCACACCGTGGGTGGCGGCACGCTGGCGCTGAATGGCACCACTCCGGCCAACCAGGATTCGCTCTACCGCATCTATTCGATGACCAAGCCGATCACCGGCATGATGGTGATGCAGCTGATTTCCGAAGGCAAGCTGGGCCTCGACCAGCCGCTGTCCGACATTCTGCCCGCATTTGCGCAAATGCAGGTGCAGAAGGAATATGATGGGGCGATCACCGAGGACAATCTTGAACCGGCAAAGCGCCCGATCACCATTCGGCACCTGCTGACGCACACCTCCGGTCTGGGGTACCAGATCATCCAGCAGGGACCGATCAAGGACGAATACGACCGGCTGGGTCTGGTGCCCGGGCAGGTCAGCCGGATGCCGATCCCCGGCATCGGGCGGTCCGAGCCGGTCGGCAGCCTCGAACTGTTCGCCGATACGCTCGCCACGGTGCCGCTGGTTTACCAACCGGGCGAAAAGTGGAGCTATTCGGTCGGCATCGACCTGCTGGGCCGCGTGATCGAAGTGGTCGAGGGCAAGCCGTTCGACCAAGTGCTGCAGGAAAGGATCTTCGACCCGACCGGGATGACCAGCACCTTCTTCACCGTGCCGAAAAGCGAAGTCGGCCGCCTGACCACCAATTACGCTGTGCTGGGCGGGCAGATATTCCCGATCGATCCGGCGGCATCCTCGATCTACCTCGACAAACCGCCGTTCCCGTTCGGCGGGGCCGGGCTGGTTTGCAGCCCGCGCGATTACGACCGGTTCCTGCGGATGCTGCTGGGCATGGGTAAGATCGACGGCACCCGCGTGCTGAGCGAAGCGGCGGTGCGGATCGGCACGTCCAACATCCTGCCCGACACGGTCGACCTGACCGGCAGCTGGACCGAGGGCCAGGGCTTCGGCGCGGCCGGGCGCGTGATCGGCCGCAGCTATGGCTGGGGCGGCGCGGCGGGCACCGCGGCTTTCGTCGATTACGAGCACGGCCTGCGCGCCGGGTTCTTCACCCAGTACATGCCGAGCGAAGCCTACCCGATCCAGGGCGAATTCCCCGAACTGGTGCGCAAGGATCTGGCCGCCGGCACCAATGGCTGAGGCAGCGGGCGCGGCCACTCCGATCGCATTCTCGGGCGCTCCGCTCGACCGGGCGGACAACCTGCGCGCCGACCCGGATGCGCTCGCCGCGCGGATGGACTGGAAGGCGCGGCTGCTGCTGCTCGACGGGCTGATGCCGTCGCTGGACGATGGCGGCCAGCTGGCGTGGGGCACGCTGGCCGATGCGCCGCAGGATGCCGAACTGGTGTTCCTCGGCCTCGACCGGTCGCAGGGCGGAGAAAAAGCGTGCTTCGCCTCGGTGCCGCCGCAGGGCGATTCACGCCCGCGCATCGCGAACCCGCAGCTATGGTCGCTGATGACCAGCCTCGCGCCAGATCAGTTGGCGCTCTACGGCGGGGCGCGTAGCCTGGTCGATTGGCACGCGCGGCACCGCTTCTGCGCGCAGTGCGGCCACCCGACGCATGTTGCAAAGGGCGGCTGGCAGCGCAATTGCGATACGTCCGGCGGCTGCGGCGCGCAGCATTTCCCGCGCACCGATCCGGTCACCATCATGCTGGTGGAGCATGATGGCGAACTGCTGCTGGGCCGCGGGCTCGGCTGGCCCGAAGGGCGGTTTTCGGCGCTGGCGGGTTTCGTCGAGCCGGGCGAAACGATCGAGGAAGGCGTTGCGCGCGAAGTGCTGGAAGAGGTCGGCATCGTGGTCACGGGCGTGCGCTACATCCTCAGCCAGCCGTGGCCCTTCCCCAGCCAGCTGATGATCGGCTGCGTCGGGCAGGCGCAATCGCGCGACATCACGCTGGACGAGACGGAGCTGGCAGAAGCGCACTGGTTCAGCCGCGAAGACGTGATCGCATCGCTGGACGGCGCGCCCGACGCGCGCATGGTCTCGCCCCCGCCGCATACGATCGCTCATCAACTCTTCCGCTGGTGGATTTCGCAATGACGCAGACGCTTTCGATCGACATCTGGTCCGATGTCATGTGCCCGTGGTGCCTCGTCGGCTGGGGGAACCTCAGCCAGGCGCTCGACCAGCTGGACGGCGAAATCGAGGCCGAGGTGCGCTGGCATGCGTTCGAGCTCAATCCCGATATGCCGCCCGAGGGGGAGGAGCGGACCGCGCACATCGCGCGCAAGTATGGCCGCACGCTGGAGCAATCGCGCGGCGTGCAGGAGCAGATGCGCGAAGCGGCCAACGCGGCAGGCGTCTCGCTCGATTACGAAGGCGTGGAGGGCGATGGCTCGCCTGCGCCCGAGGCGATGATGTGGAACACCTTCGATTGCCACAAGCTGCTGCTGTTCGCGCTGGAGCGGCACGGCCCGGCGAAGCAGACCGAGCTCAAGCTCGCGCTGTTCCGGGCGCATTTCAACCAGCGCCGCCCGATCGGCGATCATGCGGTGCTGCTCGACATTGCCGAAGAGGTCGGGCTGGACCGGGCCGAGGCGCAGACTGCGCTAAACAGCCGCGAATACGCCGCGCAAGTCCGCGCAGGAGAGCGCGCGGCAATGAACATGAACATCACCGGCGTGCCCGCGATGGTGGTGGCGGGCAAGTTCCTCATCCCCGGCGCCCAGCCGCCCGAAACCTACGTCAACGCGCTGCGCCGCGTGGCGGAGAAGGTGGGCTAGATACGAAAAGCCCCGCCGCCGCAGGCTGGTGCGGGGCGGGGCCTGTCGTGGTGTGCGGGTATCAGCCTTCGGCCTGCTCCGCGCGAAGCCGGGCGACGGTCTGCGTCGCGCGCGCCTGCAGGTCTTCGTCGCTCTGCAGGGCGGCACCGATCGAATTGAAACGCTGCGGCGTCAGCTGCGCCTGCGACAGGACCTTCATGGAGGCCTGTTCCTTCTCGGCAGCGTCGATCTCGGCGCTTTCGTGAATCTGGCCGATCATCGACGCGGCGATGACGAAGTTTTCCAGCTCCTGATCGGATACCGGCGCCATCTGCGCGGCGGACGGAGCCTCCGCCTGCTGCGCGGCAGCGGGCTGGGCAAGCAGGGCGAGCGATGTGGCCGCGAATGCGGCGGTTGCGAATTTCATGGGTGTCTCCCGTTCGGTTGAATCGATACGGGGGCGCACCTCGTGATGATGGTGCGCTGCATCAAGCATAGCGCGCTGGGCCGTGAATGAGGTTGGACGAGTGGGGCGCGGCTTGCGCCCCACCTGTCCGCCGGATCAGGCCTGGTTGCCGTTCTTGATCGCGCGCATGGTCTTCTCGCCCTTGCGGGCATCCTGTTCCGGATTGTCGGAGCCGACGGTGGGCTCGCGATTGTCGGGATCGGTCGCGCGGTTGAGATCGGCACGCGAGCCGACGCGGGTGTTGACGTCGCCACCGGCGGACCCCTGCTGATCGGGCGTCGCCTCTTCGGTGATCCGGTCGATCAGGTCGTTGTCGGGGTGGCGGCTCTGGCGTTCGGGCATAAAAATTCTCCTTTTCTTATGAATGGTTGGAGGTGGGGGAGCGTTCCGAACGCAATCCTGCCCCCGATTGCGCGCTTGACACCTGTGTAACCCACCGGTTACAAGTCACCCATAGGTTACAAAGGACAGCGACATGACCGACCGTATCGAACGGGCAGACGAAATCTCTCGCAACCGCGCACGCATGGCGCCCTTCATCGGGCTGTTCGTGCTCGCGATTCCCCAGCTGGTGCTGGCAAACTGGGACTGGCAGGCAGTGACCTGGTGGCAGATCGCCATCTGGTTCGTCCTCGTCGCCTTCGCATCGGCCACGCTGTTCTGGGGCGGCATGTGGTTTCCCAAGGACCTGCGCGAAATCGGGGAGGACGATGTGACCCGGGCCAATCGTGCGAACGCCGTTACCGGCGGTTTCCTCGCCGCGCTGTTCGTTGCGATGCTGGTGTTCCTCATCAGCCCGTTCGAACCGCTTTCGGCGCAGCGGGCGGCACACCTGATCATCAGCATCGGGCTGCTGTGTTCGCTGGTGTCCTTCGGGATCGCGGAATTGCGCAGCCATGGCTGAAGGCCTGCGAAACCATATCCGCGCCGCGCGCGAGGAACAGGGCTGGACGCAGGCCGAACTGGCGGAGCGGATGGGGGTAAGCCGAAAGACGGTGAACACGGTGGAGAACGGGGTGTTCATCCCTTCCACCATCGTCGCGCTGAAGGCTGCAAGGGCACTGGGCCGCAGCGTGGAAGACCTGTTCGCGCTGGTCGACTAGATCAACCCCAGCCTCTGCAGCTTGGTGGCGAGCTTGCCCGGCAGCACATCGCCCACTTCCTCGCCCTCGGCCAGATCGCGCGGCGGCTCTCCCTTGAGGTAGCGCCACCCTTGGTGGGCACGCTTGGGCTGCGGGTAGACCGGGATCAGCCGCGGTTCGAGTTCGATCGACCAGCGCCCGTTATCGGTTTCGCTGAAGCCGAGGATTTCGCTGCGCGCGACGAGGTTGTGCTGGTGGATCCAGAACAGCGAACCGCCAATGCACTCCTCCCACCGCGTGGGGCGATAGCGCGTGGTGAGGTTGGGGCTGCGCCGTTGCGCATACCAGCTTTCGAGGTCGGCATAGGACTGCGCGCCGAACGCGATCTTGGTCAGGTTGAGCGGCATGGGGGGAAGGTAGGTGCGGGCAGCGGGCGGGGCAAGCTGGCTGGGGGGAGCCGGTCACACCTCGCCGGTAAGGCTTTAAACCGTCGCTTTCCCCATCAGGAACGTGAAGCGCGTCCCATCCGCGTCCGACTTCACCGAAATCGACCCGCCATGCGCCTTGGCAATTTCGGACGATATGAAGAGCCCCAGCCCCAGCCCTTCCTGCGAGGGCCGTACTTCCTCCCGCACGAAGGGTTCGAACAGCCCTTCCCGGACGGCCTCAGGAATGGGTTCCCCTGAGTTGATGACGGAGATTTCCAGATCCTCGCCCTCGCCGCGAGCCCGCAGGCTGATCGGCGCGGTCGCATCGCCATGTGTCACCGCATTGGCGAGCAGGTTGGAGGTGAGCTGGCTGATCCGCGCGGCGTCGCAGCGGATCGGGCCCTCGATCGCAATATCGGAGTCGATCTGCGCTTCGGGGTGGGCGACTGCGATCTCCTGCAAGACCGCTTCGAGTGTGGCGGCGAGGTTCGCATTCTCTTCGATGTCGAGCGAGACGCCGCTGCCGAGCCGCGACCGCGCGAAGTCCATCAGATCGTCGATCATGTCGAACATGCGCTTTATCGACTGCTCGCTCTCCCGGATGATCACGGTTCCGCGATCGCTGAGCTCTTCGCGTTCGAGCATCCTGACGCCTGCGCGCAGCGCCGCGAGCGGGTTGCGAAGATCGTGGCCGAGGACCGCGATGAACTGCTCGCGCAGCTGCGCCTGCTCGCGGCTGGTATCGAGCGAGGACTGGTTCTCCTTGGCATCGCTGACATCGCGCGCGGTGCAATAATAGATGCCGCCGTCGGGAATCGCGTTCCACGACAGCCAGACGTAGCTGCCGTCCTTGTGCCGGAACCTGTTTTCGAAATGCAGGGCGGCCTTGCCCTCTTTCAGTGCATCAAACGCAGCCAGCGATCCCTCGACATCGTCGGGGTGCAGCAGATCGTCAAAACGCCGGCTCTCCACCTCTTCGGGCTGCCACCCCAGAACGGTGTGCCATGCCGGATTCGTGTGTCGGAACACCCCGGTTTCGTCGAGAATCCCGAACAGCTCCGGCGCCAGGTCCCAGATCCTTTCCGGCCGGGCATCTGTTTGCAAACGTGCGATAACTTCATCCCTTCGAGGGGCACCAATGTCATAATCACCGGAAGAAGTCATCGGTTCGCAGAGAGTTCGGTGCGGCCGCTGGCAAGCGGGCACGGGACACAATTTCCTCTCACCCGAATTGATACCTCGCTTCGCGAGCAACCTGCGCGATTTTGTCTCCTCCGCAGAAGAAGGATCAGCCCACCAGTCCGCTCGCTACCGCAAGCCCTAGGAATGCGAAGAAGCCCATCGAATCGGTCACCATCGTCACGAACACGGATGACGCGACCGCCGGATCCTGCTTGGCGCGTTCGAACAGCACGGGGACCAGCACGCCCGCCAGCCCGGCGGTGACCACGTTGATCACCATGGCCAGCGCGATCACGCCGCCCAGCTTCCAGTCGAACACGAAAGCGGTCGCGATGCCGACCAGCACGGCGATGGTTACCCCGTTGAGGATCGCGACGCGCATCTCGCGCCACAGGATCTTGCCCGTATTGGCCTTGGTCAGCTGGTTGGTGGCTATCGCGCGCACCGTTACCGCCATGGTCTGCGTGCCCGCATTGCCGCCGATGCTGGCAACGATCGGCATCAGGATGGCGAGCGCCACCAGCTGCTCGATCGCGGCGCCGAAGGCCGCGATGATCAGCGACGCGACCAGCGCGGTGCCGAGGTTCGCGACCAGCCAGCGCACGCGGCTGGAAAAAGCCTCGCGGATCGGTTCGTTGATGTCGCCGTCGCCCGCACCCGACAGCAGCAGCGCATCCTCGCCCGCTTCTTCGGAGATGATGTGCACCACATCGTCCACCGTCATCTGGCCGACCAGCCGCCCGCTCTCGTCCACCACGGCGGCGGAAATCAGCGCGTATTTCTGGAACATCAGTGCGACCTCTTCCTGATCCATCCGGACCGGGATCACCGTCTGGTCGCGTTTCATCACATCGGTCAGCGCGATGGTGCGCGGGGTGGTGAGTATCCAGCTGAGCGCGCAGGTGCCCACCGGGTGGTGCGCGCCGTCGACCACGAAGACTTCGAAGAAATCGCCCAGCACCGTGCCGTGGATGCGCAGGTAATCGATCAGGTCGCCGACGGAGAAATGTTCGGGCACGGCCACGAACTCGCGGCTCATCAGGCGGCCGGCGGTCTCTTCCGGGTAGGACAGTGCGCTTTCGATCGCCGCGCGGTCTTCCGCCTCCATCTCGGCCAGGACGGCTTCACGCTCGTCCGCGCCCAGATCCTCTATCATCTGGACCGCGTCGTCGGTTTCCAGCTGTTCGGCGATGAGGGCGACGGCTTCCGCCGGCATCCCATCCATCATTTCCTCGCGGACCCAGTCGTTCAGTTCGGCGACGACCTCGCCGGTCATCAGGTCGCTGATCGCGATGGTCAGGAAGCCGCGCTCGTCATTGTCGAGCAGTTCGAGCAGGTCGGCGACGTCGGCGGGGTGGAGCGGTTCGACCAGCTCGTAGACTTCGCCGCGCCGGTCCTCCTCCAGCGCGAGCCGCACCGCGCGGACATATTCGGGCTTCAGCCGGTTTTCCTCGTCGTGGCGTTCGTCGTCCACGCGGTCGTCCGGCCGGCCGCCCTCGTTCCCTTCGTCCGTGGAATCGAGCGTCGCGACGTCAGCCGCGTCGATCGTATCGTTGTGGAGAGGATCGGCGCTCATCGCTTGGCCCCTAAGCGGCTGGCCCGCAAAAGCAAGCCGGGCTGAGCGTGTTCGGGGTGACGCCCGGCTTCATGTGCGGGGTGACAGGGCACCGCCGGACGGCTAGCGAACGGGCCAACACCAGATCCAAGGAGATTCCCCATGGCGGATAAACTGACCTTCACCCTCGATACCGGCGATGGCGAGAACAAGGACGTCGTCATCAAGCTGCGCCCCGATCTCGCGCCCGGCCATGTCGATCGGATTACCGAGCTGGTCGGCGAAGGCTCTTATGATGGCGTGGTCTTCCACCGCGTGATCCCCGGTTTCATGGCGCAGGGCGGCGATCCCACCGGCACCGGCATGGGCGGCAGCGAAAAGCCCGACCTGAAGGCCGAATTCAATTCCGAACCGCACACCCGCGGCCCCTGCTCGATGGCGCGCACCCAGGTGCCCGACAGCGCGAACAGCCAGTTCTTCATCTGCTTCGACGACGCCGAATTCCTCGACGGCCAGTACACCGTGTGGGGTCAGGTCGAATCGGGCATGGAACACGTCGACGCGCTGCCCAAGGGCGAGCCGCCCGCAAACCCGGGCAAGATCGTGAAGGCGACCGTTTCGTAATTGCAGTTTCCAGCGCAAGCTGGATTCGTTGGCCACCAGGCCTGACGTAGGAAAGGGCCCCCTCTTCGCGAGGCGGGCCCTTTTTCGATTCTCATGCGGCTCGTTCCGGGCCTAGAGCCCCGCCTTGATCAGCCAGTCGTGGAACATGCGCACCGGGCGTTCTTCCAGCGCGGCCGGCTTGCAGACGAACCAGTAGCTGTACGGGCTTTCGACGTTGGCGTCGTAGAGGTTGACCAGCCGGGTGTCCGCCGCGCGCCGGCGGTGGTCGTCGTGCATGATCGCGATGCCCAGCCCCTGCGCCGCCGCTTCCAGCATCAGCTGGCCCGAATCGTAATGGTCGATCGCGGTCGGTTCGAGATCGGCGAGGCCCAGCGCCGCCTTCCATGCGGTGAAGCTTTCGGGCAGTTCGTTGTGGATCAGGAAGGTCTGGCCCGAAAGCAGGGCGCGATCGGGTGTCGTCCCCAATTTCGCCGCGAGCTCCACGTTGGTGATCGCATGCACCTTGTTTTCGTCCAGCCGCACCGCGTGCAGACCCGCCGTCGGCCCGCGCGAAAGGATAATCGCCGCATCCAGCGTGTCGCCCACGCGGTCTTCAAGGTGGGGGCCGGTGTCGATGTCGATGTGCAGGATCGGGTGCAGCCGTCGCAGCTCCGCCAGCCGCGGAAACAGGCGCTGGCTGCCGAACAGCGGCAGGACCCCCAGATGCAGCCGCAGGACCGAAGTGTTTTCCGACTGGCCTTCCACCGCGCGCGCCAAGGCCTCGAAATGCGGCAGCACCGCCTCGTGGAACGCAGCGCCTTCGTCGGTCAGCTGCATCGCCTGTCGGGCGCGGGTGAACAGCTTCTTGCCGGTGAATTCCTCCAGCGTCGCGATCCGGCGGCTCAGCGCCGACGGGCTGAGGTTCAGCTGGTTCGCCGCCGCACGCGCCGAACCCAGCCGCACGGTATGCATGAAGGCTTCGAGCGAGCGCAGGGGAGGGAGGCGACGGTTCTGCATCGGATCGACTGTGACAAAATGCCGCGCTGCACAGAAGCCCTATTTTGCACCGCGCCCGCTGATGCGACGCGTATCATCGGCCAAACCGGTTATTCCCCCGCGTCCGCATCCGTGCTCTTCGCGGTCAGGCGCACCCGTTTCACATGGGTTTCGTCGCCTTCGATCACCTCGATCATCCAGCCATTGGGGTGTTCGACGCACGCGCCGACCTGCGGCACCTGTTCGGCGAGGATGAAGGTGAGGCCGCCCATCGTGTCGACCGATTCTTCGACTTCGGCCAGCGCCGGATCGATCATCTTGGCGATGTCTTCCAGCTCGGCGCGAGCGTCGATTTCCCACACGCCATTGCCCAGCGACTGGATCCATTCCTCCGCCGCGTCGTCGTGCTCGTCCTCGATCTCGCCGACGATCTCTTCCACCAGATCCTCGATCGTGATGATCCCGTCGGTGCCGGAGAACTCGTCGACCACGATCGCCAGGTGGATGCGGTTGGCGCGCATATCGGCCAGCACGTCCAGCGCGCCGCGGCTCTGCGGCACATAGAGCGGCTGGCGCATCAGCGTGGTCCAGTCCTCCGGCGGCGGCTTGCCGTTGGTGAGGTAGGGGAAAACGTCCTTGATGTGGATCATGCCGATCACATCGTCCAATTGCTCGCGGTAGACCGGCAGGCGCGAATGGCCGTGTTCGGAAAACTCCGCCAGCAGGTCCGCCCAGCTGGCGCTGGCCTCGATCGCGATGATCTGGCCGCGCGGGATCGCGACATCGTCCGCATCGTGTTCGCTGAAATGGAGGAGGTTGCGCAGCATCTCGCGCTCTTCGCGCGAAAGGTCGCCATCGCCGGGCGCGTCGCCGGTGGCGGCTTCCTCGTCGCTTTCCTCGCGGTCGCGTTCGTTGATCGCATCCTCGATCTCGCGCCGCAGGCTGCGTTCGCTGCCTTGGCCGTTCAAGAACTTGCGCATTGCGAGCCAGAGCCCGCCTCTACTGTCTGCCTCTCCTGCGTTGGCAGACTTGTCGCTATCGTTGTCGGGCATGGCCCTGAAATGCTCTCCTGTGTCTCAAGCGTCACCATATGGGTCGGGCAGGCCCAGCTGTGCAAGCGCCTTCACCTCCAGCGCCTCCATTTCCCGGGCATCGTGTGGCGAAATTTCATGGTCCAGCCCGGCTAGATGCAGCAGGCCGTGGATCACGAGATGGCTGGCATGGGCTTCCAGCGCGATGCCTTTTTCCGCCGCTTCCCGGGCGCATGTCTCGCGCGCAAGGGCGATATCGCCCAGCAGAACCGGCGGGCCGGCGGGCGGCAGCGCACATACTTCCTCGCGCTCCAGCATGGGGAAGCTGAGCACGTTGGTCGGCCTGTCCTTCTCGCGCCATTCGCGGTTGAGCGCGTGCACTTCGGCATCGCTGGTGAACAGGATGCTGGTTTCGAGCCGCTCGTTCGCGAGCGCAGGCTCGACCGAGGCGGCGGCCTGCGCGGCGCGAATCGCCAGCGCCTCCCAATCGTCGACGCCTTGCAGCGGCGGCCAGCCGTCGATCTCGATCTCAAGCTGCATCGGGGCGCCCCTGCACGGCATGGCTGACACACCTGAAACAGTGTTCAGGAGGAGAAACCGGGCGACGCGACGTGCCATGGCTCGGCGCGAAAAGGGAGGGTGCGGGGCAGGCCGTCATCGCCCCCGGCCTTAGCCCAGCGGTGCCCGCGTAGGAAAGCGGTTCGTAACGCAACGCCAGATGACCGCAGACCGCCATGGCGGGCGGCCCGGCGACAATGCCGCCTCCACGCCAGGGCTCCGGTACGCGCGCCAAAAATGAAGAAAGCAGCGGCCATTAGCCGCGAATTACCCCATCGCGCAGGAACTTAACCGTCAGCCATCGGTTGATCGTCACCGCACGGTGCGAGGGGATATTTTGGCGATCGACTTTCTGGAACTGGCGGAAGCATCCCCCAATCCATACGTGCTGCTGGATCGCGACCTGCGTCTGGTGTGGATGAATGCCGCCTATCTCGCCGCCACCATGCGCGAGCGGGACGATATCATCGGGCGCGCCATGTTCGACGCGTTCCCCAGCGATCCCTCGTCCGAAAGCCATCGCCAGCTCAAGGATTCGCTCGATCACGTCTTGCGAACGGGCGAAGCGGACGAGATCGCGCTGATCCGCTACGATATCGCGCGGCCCGATGGCGGCATGGACACCCGGTACTGGAGCGCCACGCATACGCCGATGTCGGGCAGCGACGGATCGCTGAAATACATTCTCCAGCACACCGTCGACGTGACCGAGCTGCATGAACTGCGACAGCTAAGCGACGAGATGGGGGTGATGCGCCGCGCGGATGCGGTGCAGGCGCGCAACCGCGATCTTGCGCGCGAGAGCCAGCGACTACTGGAATTCTTCAGGCAGGCGCCGGGTTTCGTTGCCGTGCTGGGCGGGCCGGACCACGTTTTCCAGATGACCAACACCGCCTATCTCGACCTTGTCGGGCGCGAGGATATTCTTGGCCTGAGCGTGGCACAGGCCCTGCCCGAGGTCGCGGCGCAAGGGTTTGTCGATGTGCTGGACCGGGTCTACGCGACCGGGGAGCCCTATTTCGGGCGGCGCGAACCGGTGGTGCTGGAAGGCTCCAACGATCCGGCGTCGAGCCGGCGGGTGCTCAATTTCATCTTCCAGCCGATCTTCGATTCGGCAAACCGCGTCGGCGGCATCATCGTGCAGGGCTACGATATGACCGACGAGGTCGAATACGAGCATCGGCAATCGCTGCTGATCAACGAGCTCAGCCACCGGGTGAAGAACACGCTGGCGGTGGTTCAGGGGCTGGCGCAGCAGACCTTCCGCAATGTCCCCGATTCGCAACCGGCGATGCAAACTTACAAGGCGCGGCTGCAGGCGCTGGCGGCGGCGCACGGGCTGCTGACCGAATCGAACTGGAGCCCGGCAAAGGTGCGCGACATCCTGTCGCTCACCATCGAGGCTGCGTTCGGTCCGATGGACGATCGCGTCGAGCTGGCAGGGCCGGATTTCCTGCTCAGCCCCGATACCGCGCTGGGCCTGAATATGATCGTTCACGAACTGGCGACCAATGCGATCAAGTACGGCGCGCTGTCCAACGACATCGGGATGGTGACGGTGGAATGGTCGATCGAGCCCGCCGCCGACCATGACGAGTTGAGGCTGACCTGGCGGGAGCGCGGCGGCCCGGCGGTGGTCGAACCCGCGCAACGCGGTTTCGGCACGCGCCTGATCGGCAGCGGCATCAGCTCGCGCCGCGGAACCCACGTGGAAATGAGCTTCGAACCGGAAGGGCTGGTGTGCGTGCTGCAGGTCTCGCTCGAACGCGAGGATGACTAGCGGCGATTGCCGCCGACTTCGCCAAGGCTAGCCGAGCACCAGCGCAAGGTTGACCCTGCCAGTGCCGGAGCGGATCAGCCCGATTGTGCGCGCCGCGGCGGTCGACAGGTCGATCACGCGGTTGCCGTGGAACGGCCCACGGTCGTTGATCCGCACGATCACGCTCGCGCCGGTACGCGGATTGGTGACGCGAACCTTGCTGCCCAGCGGCAGCGTGCGGTGCGCGGCCGTCAGCCGGTCGGGATCGAACCGTTCGCCACTGGCGGTGCGGTTGCCGGCCAGCTCGCTCCCGTAATAGCTCGCTTCGCCCTGACCCATCGGGCTTTCGGAGACGGATGGAGTGGGCAATGGCGCGTTCGTCCCGCCATTATAGGCGGCGACCGGTCGCGCTTCCACGCTGGCCTGCCCCGTGCCCAGCTTCACGACATCGGGAGAGGCGCTCTCGTTCGCGAACGCGCCGGCAAATGCTGCGGTCGATATGCCGAGCGCGGCGATGCCTCCGATCAGATAGCGGCGCTGGGCCTTCAATCGCATAAAGGCACGCAACCGCTCGCGGCGGCTGGGCATATGGTGCGTGGAGGTCTGGTCGGTATGTGTGTTGAATGTCCCCATACCCAATCAAGGGGGCGCGCGGGGGCGACGTTCCGATTTTCAGCGAGAACGCCACGATCTTGCGCAGATGGTGCTGCTGCCGCAGGAATCATGCGCTGTCTTGCAAGTCCCTGAGTCTCGCGCTGCGGTTCAAAACGACCGCGGCATCCCCAGCACATGCTCGCCGACATAGCTCAGGATCAGGTTCGAGCTGATCGGGGCGACCTGGTAGAGCCGCGTCTCGCGGAACTTGCGCTCGACATCGTATTCCGCCGCGAAGCCGAAGCCGCCGAAGGTCTGCATACAGGCATTGGCGGCTTTCCATGAGCTTTCCGCCGCGAGGTGTTTGGCCATGTTGGCTTCCGCGCCGCAGGGTTGGCCCTCGTCGAACAGGCGGCACGCCTCGTAACGCATCAGGTCCGCCGCGCGCACTTCCATATAGGCCTGCGCGATGGGGAACTGGACGCCCTGGTTCTGGCCGATGGGCCGGTCGAACACCACGCGCTCGCTGCCATATTCCGCCGCCTTCTCTACGAACCAGTAGCCATCGCCGATGCACTCCGCCGCGATCAGCGCGCGCTCTGCGTTCAGTCCGTCGAGGATATAGCGGAAGCCCTTGCCTTCCTCGCCGATCAGGCTGGAGGCGGGCAGCTCAAGCCCGTCGAAGAATACCTCGTTCGTCTCGTGGTTGACCATGTTGCGGATGGGGCGGATTTCCATGCCGTTGCCGATTGCGGTGTGCAGATCGACGAGGAAGATCGAGAGACCGTCCGCCTTGCGCTTCACCTCGTCGCGCGGGGTGGTGCGGGCGAGCAGGATCATCAGGTCCGAATGCTGGATGCGGCTGATCCATACCTTCTGCCCGTCGACCACGTAGCTATCGCCCTTGCGCACCGCGCGCGTTTTCAGGTCGGTGGTGTTGGTGCCGGTGGTCGGCTCGGTCACCGCCATGCTCTGCAGCCGCAGCCCGCCGCTGGCGATCCGGGGGAGGAATTCCGCCTTCTGCTCCTCGCTGCCGTGCCGCAGCAGCGTATTCATATTGTACATCTGCCCGTGGCACGCGCCCGAATTGCCGCCTGCCCGGTTGATTTCCTCCATGATGATGCTGGCTTCGGTGAGGCCAAGGCCTGCGCCGCCGAACTCCTCCGGGATTAGCGCGGCCATCCAGCCTTCCTTGGTCAGCGCCTCGACGAATTCATCCGGGTATTCGCGCGCATCGTCTTTCTCGCGGAAATACGCGTCCCCGAACCCGCGCACCAGCGCGCGGACAGCATTGCGGATTTCGGGATGGTCGGCGCGGGCAGCGGGAATGGGCATGGGCGTGTTCTAGCGGGTTGCAACCCGGTGCGCGACAACCATCATAATCGCCTGGCAGCCTCGATGGGGACGCCCTTGCAAGAGGGATCTGGGCCAAGGTTCTGGAGTGGTCCCCAGACGTGCGCCCTGACCAGCAGGTCGTAGCAGATGGGGTTATTGCCAGAGGGGGCGAGGACCAAGAGGGATGTGAACGCCCATCCGGACAGCATCACGCCCACAAGCCCGATCCGCCAGAGAATGTCGACCCGTTTGCGTGCAGAAATCCATGCATGAAGCGCCACCGCGATGGTCAGGCAGCTCGAAAGGGCGATAAAAGGGATATCCCGATCCTGCAGGGCAAGCGTGAGGACCAGCAGCGGGAAACAATAGGCTGCGCCATAAATACAGAACCATCGGATCGACCAGCGCCAGTTTTCGCTCTGGGGATGACGCATGGTGCGCAGCCTAGCTGCCCTTGCGAGGGAATGGGAGGCGGCGATCGAACCGGTAGAATTTCTCGCCGGCCTCAAGAGTCCCCCGAGGCGCTGTCACTTCCCTACTCACCCGTCCCCTCGTACGCATCCACGATCCGGCCCACGATCGGGTGGCGCACAACGTCGGCGCGGGTGAAGCGGATGGTGCCGAAGCCTTCGACGCCCTCCAGCTTGTCCACCGCATCGATCAGGCCGCTCATGCGGTCGCCGCCGGGGATGTCGACCTGGCGGGGATCGCCCGCGATCACCATGCGGCTGTTCTGGCCGAAGCGGGTGAGGAACATCTTCATCTGTTCGCGCGTGGTGTTCTGCGCTTCGTCGAGGATCACGAACGCGTCCGCCAGCGTGCGCCCGCGCATGAAGGCGATGGGCGCGATCTCGATCACGCCGCTTTCGATGTGCCGCTCCACCTGTTCTGGCGGCATGCAATCGTACAGCGCATCGTAGAGCGGGCGCAGGAAGGGATCGACCTTTTCCTTCAGGTCGCCGGGCAGGAAGCCGATCTTCTCGCCCGCTTCCACCGCCGGGCGGCTCAGGATCAGGCGCTGTACGCTGCCGCTGATCAGCTGGCTGACTGCCTGCGCCACGGCGAGGTACGTCTTGCCCGTACCCGCCGGGCCGAGCGCGAAGACGATATCGTCGCGGCTGAGGCTGCGCATGTACTGCGCCTGCACCGCGCTGCGCGGCACGATGGTCTTGCGGCGGGTGCGGATCATGATCGGCGGGGCATCGTCCTTGCCCGAAATCATTCCGTCGAAGGTGGGTTCGTTGGTCATCGCGATGATCGCTTCGATCGCGCCTTCGTCCAGATCCTGCCCCATCGCCAGCCTGTCGTACATCGACTGCAGGACGTCGCGCGCCCGGGCGACCGAATCCTCGGGCCCTTCGATCAGCAGCTTGCCGCCGCGCGCGGAGATGAACACCGACAGGCGGTTCTCCACCTGCACCAGGTTGGCGTCGAACTGGCCGAACAGCGGCACGAGGAGCGACTGGTTCTCGAACTCCATTTCCGCCCGGGCGCGGCGAATCTCGCGTTGCGGGTGCGGTGGCGTGGAAAGCCGAGGCTGTCCGGCGCGGGTTGGTCTGCGGCCCATGCGTCTCCTTGCGTGCGAGGGGTGCGAGTCGTGAATGTAGGCTGCGGGGGGAGGGAGGCAAGCGCAACGCATCCATCACGGTGGAAAGTCACCGCACTGTCATGCAGCCGCGTCCGATACACTGCGCGACAAATTATCGCGCTGGATGAACGGGCTGGAGCGGCATCCGTTCATATTGGAGTCTATAAAGCTGAATGCATGCTCGATAGCGGGCATTTTTCAGGAGTGACCCTAATGCGTAATGTGATGATGTTGGCGGTTGCCGCAGGGATCGCCCTGCCGCTCGCCGTGCCCACCGCAGCCTTTGCCCAGCGCGGCCCCGAGGACCGGCGCGAGGCGCGGGCCGAAGCACGGGCCGATGCGCGTGCCCAGACCCGTGTCGAAGTGCGCCGCGATGGCGACCAGGCGGCGTGGAATGCCCGCCTCGCCGCGCGCGAAGCCCTGCAGCAGCAGCAGCGACGCGAAGCGCGCCAGGATCGGCGCGAAGACCGGCAGGAAGCCCGTCAGGACCGTCGCGAATACCGCCAGGATGTGCGGGCCGAACGGCGCGAGGATCGCCGCGATGCGCGGCAGGCGCGCCGCGCCAACCATCGCGACTGGCGGGCCTACCGTCAGGCGGACCGCAATGCCTTCCGCCGCGGTGCCTATGTCGCCCCGCGCGGGTACAATTACCGCCCGGTCCGGGTCGGCGCGCGGCTGAATTCCAACCTGTTCTGGGGTTCGCGCTACTGGGTCGATGCCTACGATTACTACCTGCCGCAGCCGCGCTACGGCTATCAGCGGTACATCCGCTACGGCAATGACGTGCTGCTGATCGACACGCGCACCGGCCGTGTGCTGGTCGTCTACGATCGCTTCTTCTGGTAATTTCCTCCGGTCGAACGCCGCGCAGCGCCTGGCCTCTTGAAAGAGAGGTCAGGCGTTGGCGTATGCGCGGCCCACGGCCCGCACGGGCTCGCCGCGCAGCGAGTTCGGCCCGGCCTCGGCCAGAGTGACCTGTACCAGGTCGCCGATGGCGATATCCTCGCCCTCGAAGAACACCGATTGCAGCCAAGGCGACTTGCCCAGCCACTGGCCGGGCAGCTTGCCCTTGCGCTCCACCAGCACCTCGCAGGTGCGGCCTACGCTCGCGATATTGAACGCGTGCTGGTCGCGGTTGAGGCGATCCTGCAAGCGGGCCAGCCGGTCCTTCATCACATCCGCCGCGACCTGCCCGTCCATCCCTGCGGCAGGCGTGCCGGGGCGGGGCGAGTATTTGAAGCTGAACGCCTGTGCGTAGCGGACTTCGTCCACGAGCTTCAGCGTGTCTTCGAATTCCGCCTCGGTCTCGCCCGGGAAGCCGACGATGAAGTCGCCGCTGAGCGCAAGGTCGGGCCGCGCGGCGCGGAAGCGTTCGAGCAGCCGCAGGTAGCTTTCGACCGTGTGGCTGCGGTTCATCGCCTTCAGCACACGGTTGTTGCCCGCCTGAACCGGCAGGTGGAGGAAGGGCATCAGCTTGTCGATCTCGCCATGTGCGGCGATGATCTCTTCATCCATGTCCGCCGGGTGGCTGGTGGTGTAGCGGATGCGCGCGAGGCCATCGATGCGCGCCAGCTCGCGGACCAGCCCGGCGAGCCCGGTGCGGTGGCCCTTGGCGTCCTCTCCGCTCCACGCCGAAACGTTCTGCCCCAGCAGGGTCAACTCGCGCGCGCCGCCATCGACCAGCCGCTGTGCCTCGGCGACCAGTTCAGAGAAGGGTCGGCTGATTTCCGCGCCGCGCGTATAGGGCACCACGCAATAGGTGCAGAACTTGTCGCACCCTTCCTGAATGGTGAGGAACGCTGCCGGAGGCGCGGTGCGGCGCTGCGGGAGCCCGGCGAACTTGGCCTCGGCGGCAAGGTCCATCTCGGTCGTGCGCTGGCCCTTTGTGGCACGCTCGAGCATTGCGGGCAGGTTCTGATAGGCCTGCGGGCCGACCACCATCGAGACGGCGGGCGCGCGCGCCATGATCTCTTCCCCCTCGGCCTGCGCAACGCAGCCCGCGACCGCGATCAGCGGCGAAGAGCCGTCCTCGCGCCGCAGACGGCCGATGTCCGAATAGACCTTCTCGGTCGCCTTCTCGCGGATATGGCAGGTGTTGAGCACCACCAGATCGGCGTCCTCGCCCTCGGGCGCAGGGGTAATGCCCTGCGCAGCAAGCAGCTCGCCCATCCGTTCGCCATCATAGACGTTCATCTGGCAGCCGAAGCTTTTGACCCTGTAGGTCTTGGGAGGAGTCGAAGATTTCATGGGAGTGGCGCGTTTAGTGCAGGGCTTGGCGCCAAGCAACTCCCCTCCGTTGAGGGAGGGGTCGGGGGTGGGTGTACGGCGCTTGCAACTGCCGCCGGAAACCCCCACCCAGCCTACCCCTCAAGAGGGAGGAGAGCCCCAATTTAAATCGACCCCGCCTATGCTTCGATCCGGTAGTGGATCGGCCTAAAGCTGCCGCCGTTCGAGGCATAGGCCGAACAGGCGGTCAGCCCGATCACCAAGTCCATATGCGCGCGGAAGCGGATCGCCTCGCCCGGCTGGCTGGTGGGCGGATCGACCGCGAGCGTGCCCGAGCCGCCATTGACCGGCACGTTCATGAAGACATTGAACGCAGTGGGGATGGCATCGCGCTCTATCCCGAAAGGTGCCAGCGCCTCGGCCAGGTTGCCCATGCATCCGCGATGGACCGGCTTGTCGGGGTAGAAATGCCGAAAGGTATCCTCGCTGCACGGAGTCAGCAGGTAGTCGTGCAGGCCCAGCGTATCCTCCTCGATCGTCAGCATCACGTTCGATCGGTTGGACCACAGGCGATTGCCTTCGGAGAGGCGGATCGTCTCTTCATAGTCGAAGGTTCGGCCGTTCGACATCACTTCGCGCACATCGTCGCTGGCAAACGCGATCATGTCCGACACCTGCGACCCTTGCGGATCGATCACGGTGAAAGCCTGGCCCTTCTTGACGACGAAGGCGGTGCCGCTGCGCGGCGGAATTTCGATCTGCTCGTTCATGTGCGTCCCTTGAATGGGCAGGCCCAGTCCGCTTCGACCGCGCGCCCGCTATACTGGCGCGCCTCGCTGCTTTCGCCGTGACGGGCGAGCATCGGGTTGAGGTCGCCTGCGAGGGATTCGTCTCGGTCGAGGATGCGCTGGCGCATTTTCTCGTAAACCCCGCTGTCGCGCAGCCATTCGAACTGCTTGTGCAGGTTGAAGACCAACGACGGCTTCGGGAAGCGGCGCGCGGGGCGCGAGGCATTGGGGTGCAGGCCGACGACGAAGAACGCCTGTCCGCCGAAACTGAGCGAGAAGTCGGGTTCGGCCGGATTGCTGCTGACAGTGGGGTCGGGCTTTTGCGAAAGCCACTCGTCCTTGTCCGACAGCGATTGAATGCGCTCCCACATTGCGTGCTCGAACTGCACCTCGTCCAGATCGAGCGGCCCGTCGAAGATCACGACCAAGCTGCGCAGCTGATCGGGCGACAGGTCGCGCTTGGCCCACGCCATCAGCGCCTCGTGAATTTTAAGGTCGTTCCACGCGCTGGTGAGGTCGCGCGCGAGCACGAATTCCATATTCCCCGTCGCCAGCGCCGACTTGGCACCCACGCAGGGAAAGTCGCGCCCCCTGATGACGTTTTCGAACTGTTCGACCCGTTGGTCGATAAGCGTGCTGGCATCCATGAAGGGCACAACAGGGGTAACTGCGCGCCGGGTGCGAAACCAATCTTAGCTAAGAAGGAGGTGCGCGGCGATCCCTGCTCAGGGATGGCGCGCGTCGCTGCCGGTCGTCGCCTCGGGCATCGGCGGCAGCTTCGCCTTGCTGTAGCGGATCGGGGCGACGTCGTGGTCGAAGGGGCGCAGGCCGTGGCCCATCTCGCGTATCAGCGTTTCCTCGATCCGTGCGCGTGCCTCTGCGGCGATTGCCTTGCGCCCGCGGAATTCGGCGGGGCTGAAGGGTTCGAGGAAATGCACGCCGAGCGGGAAGGTACCCTTGCGACCCATCACCCGCTTGAAATTGTTGAGCCCGTCTTCCTCGCCGATCCAGCCGATCCATTCGGCCATCGGTCCGTAATCGAGCACCACCGGCTGCACCAGAACTCCGGGCGGCGGGGGTTCGAGCACGCTGAGCATCGAGGATTTGAACGGCAGCAGCGAATGCCCGTCGGTCGTGGTGCCTTCGGGGAAGACGGTGACGGACCAGTTGTCCATCAGCGCCTCGCGCAGCGCGTTGATCTGGTCCGCCACGCGCAGCCGGTCTTCGCGCTGGACGAACACGGTGCGGTTGAGCCCGGCCAGCCAGCCGACCAGCGGCGAGGAGGCCAGCTCTGCCTTGGCGACGAAGGCGGTACCGCTCGCGCCCGCCAGCGACAGGATGTCGACCCAGCTCACATGGTTGGAGATGAAGAACACATCGCGCCGCAGCGGCGTGCCATGGCGTTCGACCCGCGCGCCGACGACCCATGTGGCGTAGGCGAGAAACCACTTGGGGAAGGGCGATCCGTAGGAGACCACGCGAAAGACGTAATGCAGCGGCACGGTGACCAGCAGGCCCAGCGCCAGCGCCAGCGTGCGGGTCCACAGCCGCACCCAGCCCATGATCGGAAGCGGCGTGTTCTCGCCGCGCGCTGCGGCCTGCCGCCTCGCCCAGTCGGACGAGGGATCAGGAGTCGCGTTCGAGGCGGACGCCATACAGCTCCATCCGGTGATCGACGAGGCGATAGCCCAGCTTTTCGGCGATCTGTTTCTGCAGGGCTTCGAGTTCGGGATCGACGAATTCGACCACCTTGCCGCTTTCGACGTCGATCAGGTGATCGTGGTGCGCTTCGGGGGCGGGTTCGTACCGCGCGCGGCCGTCACCGAAATCGTGCCGGTCGAGCACGCCGGCGTCTTCGAACAGGCGCACGGTGCGATAGACCGTGGCGATCGAAATCTTGGGGTCGATCTTGGAAGCGCGGGCATGAAGCTGTTCGACATCGGGGTGGTCTTCGCTGTCCGACAGCACGCGCGCGATCACCTTGCGCTGTTCGGTAATTCGCAGGCCCTTGTCGGCGCACAATTGTTCAAGGTCGATAGTATGGGGCACGCGGGGCTTCCTTAAGCTCGGGCTGGCGTCCGGGCATAGGCCGGGTGTGCGGCGCGCTCAAGTCTCGCCGGTCGGCCCGCTTGGGGACCGACCGACGGGACCGGATTACTCGGCGGTCTTCTTGCGCCGACCGCGCTTCTGGTTCGGTGCCCGGCCAAGGCCGATCTTCTTCGCCAGCTCGCGGCGCTTTTCCGCGTAATTGGGCGCCACCATCGGGTAATCGCTCGGCAGGTTCCAGCGTTCGCGATATTCCTCGGGGCTCATGTCGTAATTCGTGCGCAGGTAACGCTTGAGCATTTTCAGCTTCTTGCCGTCTTCCAGGCACACGAGATAATCGGGCTTCACCGATGCACGGACCGACACGGCAGGCTCGGGGCGTTCTTCTTCCTTTTCCTGGCCGCCGGAGAGGCCGGACAGGGCAGAATAAACGCTGTTGATCAGCACGGGCACATCGTCGAGCTCAGCCGAATTGTTCGCCACATAGGCTTCGACGATGTTCGACGTGAACGCGATCAGCGTCTGCGTCATTTCGATTTCTTGGTCTTCCATCAATTTCCTCTAGGGTTTTGATACGCGATGCTCGGGGGGGAGAGCTGCATACGCATTACCCCTTGTCTCAAAGACTAGGAAATAGCAACGGTCGGCTTGGCCATTCCGATCAAATATGACGATCAGTGTAATGGATTATCCTATAAGTCGAGCGCAAAGGTAATCGCATCCATGCGGGCGCCATCGCGCAGACTGTAATAGTTCTTCCGTCTTCCGATAGGCATGAAACCTTCCGCTACGTAAAGGGTGCGTGCGGGGTTGTTCTCTCGCATTTCCAGAAAGATGCGCGTTGCACCGCGCTGCCGGGCATTGTCGGCCAGCGTTGCGATCAGCCGGGCGCCAAGTCCGCGCCGCCGGGCTTGCGGCATCACTGCGATCAGCAGGATTTCTTCTTCGCCGGGGGCTGCGCGCACGATGGCGAAACCCAGCGATTCGCCCGGATCGGCCGGCGCGGTCCCGCTTGCCCCCATCAGGGTGGCATGCGTGTTGGACATGGTCAGCGCAGAAGCGATCTGCCGCCGGTTCCACGCCTCGCCCCATTGCGGATCGAACGCCGCGTCCATGATCCGCATGATCGCATCGAGTTCGTCGTCGGTCATGTCGGGCCGCCCGCCGGTGCCGGTTTCTGCGCATCGGGTGCGCGGCCATAGATCGGCGCGGTATCAGGCGTCAGCGCGAAAGGCGGCAGTGCGGGAAAGGCGCGGGCATCGCTGTACAGGGCATGCGCGGTGCCATCGCCTGCCAGCGCCACGAAATCTTCCGCCACCGTACCTGCCACCACGGCAAGCCGGTGCTGCGCGACGGCGGCTTCGGGGCGCAGCGAAGCGGGTTCGCCCAGCGCGACGCCATCGGGCGCAAAACCCTGCACGAACCATTCGCCATGGCCGCCTTCCATCGCCACGGTCACCGGCTTGGCCCCGGCGCGTTGCCGCGTCATCGCCGCGACCATCGCCATCGTGGAATAACCGACAAGCTGCGCGTCCCATGCATAGGCCAGGCTGCGCGCCACCGCGATGCCGATCCGCACGCCGGTGAAGCTGCCGGGGCCACGCGCCACCGCGATGCGATCCGCCCGCCCGGAACCGGGCAGGGCGGCGATCATCGGGACCAGCCGTTCCGCATGGCCGCGCCCGAGCACTTCGAAATTGCCGTCGATCAGCGTGTCGCCATCGAACAGCGCGACCGAACAGGCCGCCGTGGCGCAATCGATCGCAAGTGTTCGCTGGTTACTGATGGTGCGCCCCCCTTGCCGCGCCCGCCGATATTTCGGGCGGCGCGGACTACCGGCTCAGTCGATCCGGTTGAACTTTTCGAATTCGGGCCGCGGGCTGCGGTCGAAGATCGATTCCTTGTCGCCATAGCCGATCGAGCAGACCCAGTCCGCACGATATTGCGGCTGGTCGGCGAAGAAATCTTCGGTCACCTTGTCCAGATCGACGCCCGACATGGGCCCGCAATCGAGACCCAGAGCGCGCGCGGCCAGCATCAGATAGGCGCCCTGCAGCGCGGAGTTGCGCTTGGCCTGCGTGATCCGTCCTTCGACGTCGCCTTCGAACCAGCTCTTGGCATCGGTATGCGGGAACAGCTCGGGCAGATGCTCGTGGAAATCGATGTCGTAGCCGATGATGACGCACCACGGCGCGGTTTTGATCTTGTCCTTGTTGCCCTCCATCGCGTGGGAGGCGAGCTTTTCCTTCGCGTCGTCGGAACGACACCAGACGAACCGCGCGGACTGCTGGTTGGCCGAGGTCGGCCCCATCTTCAGCAAATCGTAGATCCGGCGGATCTGGTCTTCGGACACATCCTTGTCGAGCCACGCATTGTAGCTGCGCGCTTCGGTGAAGAGCTGCGCCAGCGCGTCGTCGGACAATGTGTGGCCATGGAATTGCGTGGTCATGGGTGGGGGTCGGGCCTTCTGCTTGTGCGGTGGAGGAGGTTGGGGGTCAGCTTGCGCGGACTTCAACGACCTCGGGCACGTAATGTTTCAGCAGGCCTTCGATCCCGTGCTTGAGCGTGGCGGCGGACGATGGGCAGCCATCGCACGCGCCCTGCATCGCCAGATAGACGATGCCTTCGCTGTACCCGCGAAAGGCGATGTCTCCCCCGTCGCTCGCCACGGCGGGGCGTACGCGGGTTTCCAGCAGGTCCTTGATCTGGTCCACGATGTCGGCATCCGCCGGGTCGGCCTCGACCACCAGCGTGTCTTCGGGCGGTACCGCGATGCCTGCCGCGCTGCCGCCATGGAACAGCGGCGCTTCGGACACGAAATGGTCGAGCAGCACGGCCACGATCTGCGGCTTGAGCTCGGTCCACTGCGCGCCTTCGCCCTTGGTGACGGAAACGAAGTCGTGGCCGAAAAACACGCCGGTCACCTCGCCGGTATCGAACAGGGCCTGCGCCAGCGGGCTGGCCTCCGCATCTTCCGGGTTGGCAAAGTCGCGCGTGCCCTGCGGCATCACCTGCCGCTGGGGCAGGAACTTGAGCGTGGCGGGATTGGGCGTGGTTTCGGTTTCGATATACATTGCCCGCGATGTAGGGTCGGTGAGGGAACGCGGCAAGCGGTCGTTCGTCATCGAGGCACCCCGTCCATACGCTTCACGCCCACTCACCGTCTGCCCCAAACACGCGCATACCGCGATATTCACGCCGCCTTCACTTGTCCGTCCCCTATAGGCCTTCCTCATGAACCGAGTTTTCCGCGCTCCGCGCCCCGTTGCCCTGCTGTTTCCGATCCTGCTGGGTGGTTGCGCGATCTTCGGGCCGAAAGACACGGCGACGATCCCTGCCGAACCGCATTCGGAACAGGCCGAACAGGCGCAGCCGGTCAAGAATCCCGCACCGCGCACCCAGCCCGATGTCCATACCGCCGCAACGCCGACCGCACTCGAACGGCCTGCGTCCCTGCAGGCGGCGGACGAGACCCCGTGGCTGTATGAAAACAGCAACATCCCGGTCGACCGGGAATGGAACTTCGGCGTGCTCGACAACGGGCTGCGCTATGCCACGCGGTCTAACGGCGTCCCGCCCGATCAGGTGTCCATCCGCATCCGGATCGACGCCGGTTCGATGCACGAGCAAGAGAGCGAGCGTGGCTATGCCCACCTGCTCGAACACCTGTTGTTCCGCCAGTCGCGCTATCTCGGCGTTGGCGAGGCGATCCCCGCGTGGCAGCGGCTTGGTGCAACCTTCGGGAACGACACCAATGCGATGACCACGCCTACGCAGACGGTGTACCAGCTGGACCTGCCCGAAGCCGATCCGGGGAAGCTGGACGAGGCGTTCCGCCTGCTGTCGGGCATGATCCAGGCGCCCGTCCTCAACGATGCCAACGTGCGCACCGAGGTGCCCATCGTGCTGGCGGAAAAGCGCGAGCGCGGCGGTGCGGGCGAGCGTGTAGCGCGCGAAAGCCGCGAGGTTTTCTTCCAGGGTCAGCAGCTGGCCGCACGCCCGCCGATCGGTACCGAAGAAACCCTGCTCGCCGCCGATGGCGCGAGCGTGGAGGCGTTTCACCAGCGGTGGTACCGCCCCGGCGAAACCGTGATTGCGGTGGCCGGCGATGCCGATCCGATCGCGCTTGCGCGGTTGGTGGAGAAATATTTCGGCGACTGGCAGGTTGCGGGCGAGCAGGCCGCCGCGCCCGATTTCGGCGATCCGAAGGCCCCTGCCGATGCCGATCCGGCAAACCCGGTGGGCGAAACGCAGGTGATGGTCGAACCCGACCTGCCGCGTTCGCTGACCTTTTCGGTGATGCGCCCGTGGCGCCCGGTGCAGGATACGATCGCCTATAACGAAGGTCTGCTGATGGATGCGCTGGCGCAGTCGCTGATCAACCGGCGGCTGGAATCGCGCGCCCGCAGCGGCGGCGATTATCTCTATGCGCAGGTCCAGCAGGAAGATGTCAGCCGCAGCGCCGATGCGACCTTCGTCAGCTTCGCCCCGCTGACCGACGACTGGCGCGCCGCGCTGGACGATGTGCGCGCGGTGATCGCTGATGCGACCACCAATCCGCCGACCGAGGAAGAGATCGAACGCGAGATCGCGGAATATGAGGTCGCCTTCGTCGCCGGGGTCGAGGAAGCGCCGGTCGAACCGGGTGCGGACCTTGCCGATACGCTGGTCAACGCGGTGGACATCCGCGAAACGGTCGCCTCGCCGCAGACCATTCTCGATGTGTTTCGCGCAATGCGCCCGCGGGTGACTCCCCAGGCGCTGCTGGAGCGCACGCGCGCGCTGTTCCAGGGCGACGTGATCCGCGGCGTCTACGTGACGCCGCAGGCGGACGAAGCCGATGCGGCGGGCCTGCGCGCTGCGCTGGCCGAACCGATCGCGGCGGATGCCTCCGCGCGGATCGCGGCGAGCACGGTCGCGTTCGACGAATTGCCCGAAATCGGCCCGCCGGGCGAGGTCGTGTCGCGCCAGCCGCTGGGCATTTTCGAGATCGAGCGGGTCGAACTGGCCAATGGGGTCACCGCTTTGCTGTGGCCGAATGATGCAGAGCCGGGCCGGGTGGCCGTGAACGTCCACTTCGGGGCGGGGCTGCGCGCGTTCAGCAAGGACGATGCGCCCTACATCTCGCTGGGCGAGGCGGCGCTGCTCAGCTCCGGGCTTGCCGGGCTGGATCAGGAAGACCTCGACCGGCTGGCGACGGGCCGCAAGCTGGGCTTCGACTTTGCGGTCGATCTGGCGAATTTCACCTTCGCCGCCGATACGCGGAATTCCGATCTTGCCGACCAGCTCTATCTGTTCGCCGCCAAGCTGGCGCTGCCCGAATGGGACGCGCGGCCCGTGGTGCGCGCGAAGGCGGGGGCGCGGCTGGCCTATGATTCCTACGTCACCAGCCCGGCAGGCGTGCTCAACCGCGATCTCGAAGCGGTGATCCGCGATGGCGACCCGCGCTTCGCGACGCCCAGCCCGGCGATGATCGAAGGCACCAGCGCGGAAGGTTTCCGCGAGGTGTGGGAGCCGCTGCTGAAGCAGGGCGATGTCGAGGTGCTGATCTTCGGCGACTTCAAGGCCGACGAGGCGGTCGAGGCGCTGCGTACCAGCTTTGGCGCCCTGCCGCCGCGCGAACCGCTGGACCCCGCCACGTTTGCGCCGCGCCCCGCAGCGCCCGAGGCGGGTGGGCGCGAAGTGCTGTATCATCGCGGAGACGCAAACCAGGCCGCGGTCGTGCTCGCCTGGCCGGTGGGCAGCGGGCTGGCCGAGGTCGAGGATAGCCGCCAGCTCGAAATCCTCGGCCAGATCGTGATGAACCGCCTGTTCGACGAAATGCGCGAACGTGCCGGGGCGAGCTATGCGCCGCAGGTGCGGGTCGACTGGCCGACCGACGAGGTCGGCGGCGGCACGCTGATCGCGCTCGCCCAGCTGCGGCCCGAGGATGTGCCCGCGTTCTATGCCGCCGCCGATGCCATCGTCGCCGATCTGGCGACCAATGGCCCGACCGAGGACGAGGTGGAGCGCGTCACCGAACCGCTGCGCCAGACGATCCTGCGTGCGACCACCGGCAACGGATTCTGGATGTGGCAGCTGCGCGATGCCTCGCGCGATCCCACGCGGATCGCCGTGCTGCGTTCACTGCTGGACGACTACTCGGTCACCACGCCCGAGCGGATGAAGGCGCTGGCGGCGAAATATCTCGCCAGCCGCGAGCCGCTGGAGATCGCTATCGTGCCAGAGGGAACACAAGTTCCATGAGGGGCCGTTAAAGAGAAATATGCTTGCGCAGCGCGGTTGCAGCCGCCACTCCCCATGCGAAGACTGAGTGAAACCGACCCGCAGGATTGATTGCCATGGCGTCCGAATGGAGCCCCGATAGCTGGACGAATTTCGAGGCGAAGCACTTGCCCGCCTACGAAGATGCCGATGCGCTGGCCCGCGCCGAGGCGGAGCTGGGCGCGTGCCCGCCGCTGGTTTTCGCAGGCGAATCCGACGCGCTGAAGAACGAGCTGGCGCGGGTTCAGGCGGGTGAGGCCTTTCTGCTGCAGGGCGGCGACTGTGCGGAAAGCTTTGCCGAATTCGCGCCCGATACGATCCGCGATACCTTCCGCGTGATCCTGCAGATGGCTGTCGTACTGACCTTTGCAGGCTCGCTGCCGGTGGTGAAGGTGGGCCGTATGGCGGGCCAGTTCGCCAAGCCGCGTTCCAGCGATACCGAGACGCAGAAGGATGCCGACGGGCGCGAGCTGACGCTGCCGAGCTATTTCGGCGACAATGTGAACGGGATCGAGTTCACGCCCGAATCGCGCCGCAACGATCCGCAGCGCATGGTGCGCGCCTATTACCAGGCGTCCTCCACGCTCAACCTGCTGCGCGCCTATGCGGGTGGCGGCTACGCCAACCTGCGGCAGGTGCATGACTGGACGCTCGATTTCATGGGCCGCAGCCCGTGGTCGGAGAAATTCCTGTCGATGGCCGACCGGATCACCGAAGCCTTGGACTTCATGGCCGCGTGCGGGATCGATCCGGGCGAGATCCCGCAGCTGCAGGGGACCAATTTCTACACCAGCCACGAGGCGCTGCTGCTGCCTTACGAACAGGCGATGACGCGGCGCGATCCGGGCAGCGGGCACTGGTACGATTCCAGCGCGCACATGCTGTGGATCGGCGATCGCACGCGGTTCGAAGGCAGCGCGCATGTCGAATTCATGCGCGGCATCCGCAATCCGATCGGCGTGAAGTGCGGGCCTTCGCTGGACCCCGACGTGTTGCTGGGGCTGCTCGATACGCTGAACCCGGCGCGCGAAAGCGGGCGGATCGTGCTGATCACCCGCTATGGGCACGACAAGGTGGACGCGCACCTGCCGGGCCTGATCCGCGCGGTGCGGCGCGAAGGCCATCCCGTGGTGTGGAGCAGCGACCCGATGCACGGCAATGTGGTCAAATCCGAAAGCGGCTACAAGACGCGGCCTTTCGACCGGATCAAGGGCGAGCTGGCCGATGTGTTCGCGGTCCACCGGGCAGAAGGAAGCTATCTGGGCGGGGTGCATCTGGAGATGACCGGCCAGAACGTGACCGAATGCGTCGGCGGCGCGGTGGCGATCACCGATGCGGAGCTTTCCAGCCGGTATCACACGCATTGCGACCCACGGTTAAACGCGGCGCAGGCGCTGGAACTGGCCTTTGCCATTGCGGAAATGCTGCAGCCGCAGGTCGACCGCGCAGCCGCCGCGGCGTAACCGCGCCCGGGCGCTGCGGGATCGGCCAGCCTGCCCGCCGCTTGCGCGGAAAAATCGGAAACCAACCTTCACTTCGGATCGTATCTTCCCCAAGGTGGTCACGATTGCCCGCCCGGCAGGAGAGGAACCGTGGCCAATACCCTTCCCCGCGTAGCCCCCGGGGTTCACCCGCTAACCCAGCGTTTCGAAGCAACGCGCGCGCTGACCGAAGCACTTGCCGCCCCGCTCAGCGATAGCGATGCGACCATCCAGTCGATGGAGGACGCCTCGCCCACCAAGTGGCATCTGGCGCACACCACGTGGTTCTGGGAAACCTTCCTGTTGCGCGATCACCTGCCCGGCTACACGCTGCACGACGAACGCTGGCCGTTCCTGTTCAATTCCTATTACGAAGCCGAAGGCGCCCGGATTGCGCGTTTTTCGCGCGGGCTGCTGTCGCGCCCGACGGTCGAGGAAATCCTCGAATGGCGCGCCAGCGTGACCGATGCGATGGGCCGGTTGCTGGACGATCCGGCACTGGCCCCGCTGATCGAGCTGGGCATTGCGCACGAACAGCAGCACCAAGAACTGCTGCTGACCGATATCAAGCACGCGCTGTTCCAGAACCCGCTCGGCCCCGCGATGTGGGAGGCAGATTTGCCGCGCGCGCAGGCGCGGGATCGCGGCTGGACGCAGCATCCCGGCGGAATCGCCGCGGTCGGCCACAAGGGCGACGACGAAGGGTTCGCCTTCGATTGCGAAGGCCCGCGCCACCGCGTGCTGATCGAACCATTCGCGCTGGCCGACACCCTCGTCACCAATGCCGAGTGGGACGCGTTCATCGCCGATGGCGGTTACCGCAACGCATCCCTCTGGCTGTCCGACGGGTGGGCCTGGGTCAACGACAACGGGATCGACGCACCCGATTACTGGCGCGACGATGGCAACGGGCCGGAGCATTTCACTCTCGCCGGTTGGCAGCCGCGCGATCCGAACGCGCCGGTCACGCATATCTCGCTGTACGAGGCCGATGCCTTTGCCAGCTGGGCCGCCGCGCAGTGGGACTGCGCGCGCCTGCCGACCGAGTTCGAATGGGAAGCCATCGCGCGCGGGCAGCACGCGGAAGAGGCACCCTCCCACGAACCGGACGAAGGCAACCAGCTGGACGAAGCGGGCCCGGTCCATCCCGTCGGCAGCCCCGGCCTGTTTGGCGATTGCTGGCAGTTTACCCGCAGCGCCTTCACCCCTTTTCCGCGGTTCGTCCCAACAGAGGGCGCGGTGGGTGAGTACAACGGCAAGTTCATGAGCGGGCAGAGCGTGCTGAAAGGCGCCAGCTGCGCGACGGCGCGCGGCCATTCGCGCGCCAGCTATCGCAACTTTTTCTACCCGCATCAGCGGTGGCAGTTCACCGGGCTGCGGCTCGCAAAGGATATTTGATGACGCAAGACACCGGCCTCAAGCTCGTCGATCTCGACGAGGCGGGCGTGGACCGCGCCTTTCGCGCCGATGTGCTGGAAGGCCTGCGCAGTCCGCAAAAGGCGATCCCCGCGCGCTGGCTGTACGACGATGCCGGATCGCAGCTGTACGAGGATATCACCCAGATACCGGAATATTACCCGGCGCGCGCGGAGACCGAAATTCTCAAGACGCAGGGCGAGGCTTTTGCCAAAGCCATCGGGCCGGGCCGCGCGGTGGTGGAATTCGGCAGCGGGTCTTCGGTCAAGACGCCTGCTTTGCTGCGCGCGATCGATCCGGCAGCCTACGTACCGCTGGATATTGCAGGCGATTTCCTGCGCGCTGCCGCCGCCGATCTTTCCGCCAAGTTCCCCGGCCTGCCGGTCTATCCGGTAGAGGCCGACTTCATGCGCCGGGTGGAGTTGCCGCAGGAGGTGGCGCGGATGCCCAAGCTGGGCTTCTTCCCCGGTGGCACGCTGGGCAACATGGTTGCCCGCACCGCGACCGACCTGCTGCGCACCATGCGCGAGACGCTGGGCGAAGGATCGATGCTGCTGGTGGGCATGGACCTGATCAAGGATACCGCCGTGCTCGAAGCCGCGTATGACGATGCGGGCGGCGTGACGGCAGAGTTCAACCTCAACCTCGCGCGGCGCATCAACCGCGAACTGAATGGCACGATGCCCGTGGACAAGCTGGAGCATTCGGCGCGATGGAACGACGCCTTTGCGCGGGTCGAGATGCATCTGGTCGCGACCGAGGACATCGCCTTCGAGATCGCGGGCGAGAGGTTCACGATGCAGGCGGGCGAGACGATCCACACCGAAAACAGCCACAAGTTCGACCGCCGCAGCGCCGACAAGCAATTGCTGGCGGGCGAATGGACGCCGGTGGCCCGGTGGCTGGATAGCGAGGAACGCTTCAGCGTCGTCCTCGCCGAAGCCAGCGTGCCGCGCAGCGCGCCCTGAGCGCATCCCGAGCGCACCCGTCGCACCGCATCGTGCGGCCCGGCAGGACAAATTACGCAATCCCATTCATGGAATAGTGGGCTTTGGCGCGCTATATTGCGCGAATGGACTTCAAGCCCGTCTTCGATCAACTGGCTGCGACCATCGGCGGCATTCCGCAATCGGGCCTGCTGATCATCGCGGTTGCCGCGCTGGCGCTCGGCTGGATCGGCGGGGCGCTGGCCCGCCGCGAATTCGCCATCGGCCGCGTGTTCACCACCGGCAGCACGCTGGTGCTGTGCGGCGTGCTGGTGCTGATCGTGCTACAGCTCGCGCGGCTCGACCCGCGGTTCGATGTGGCGATGTCCGATGTCGGCCTGCCCGAACAGAGCGTGGTGGGCGGCGAAACCCGCGTCGATCTGGCGCCCGATGGCCACTACTGGCTCAATGCAGAGGTCAACGGCGTGCCCGCGCGCTTTCTGGTCGATACCGGTGCCACACTGACCGCGATCAGCGCGGATACCGCGCGCTCGGCAGGGCTGGAGCAGCGCACCGACCGCCTGCCGGTGATGATGACCACCGCCAACGGCACGATCACCGTGGGCACCACCGTGGTGGACGAATTGCGCTTCGGCAATGTTGCGGCTTTTGGCCTCGACGCGGTGATCGCGCCCAATATCGGCGAGACGAACGTGATCGGGATGAACCTGCTCAGTCGGCTCGCGCAATGGCGGGTGGAGCAGGGCACGCTGATCCTGGTGCCCAATAACCCGCAGGAAACCGCAGTCGGTACATCGGGCTCGTCCGAAAACTGACCGCCCTTTTGCAGACCGCTCGGCTGTCAGGGAAGGATGCGGGAGATGCTATTCTTGATCGGCGGCCTGTGATACTCGCCCGCTACTGGTCCTGACGCGAGTGGTGGCGCGCAGGACGATTCTACAGGAATAGCGCGCCCGACAATGCCTCTCGCCGCCTTCAATCTCGACCAGCTCGCATCCGCTCCCGTGCTCGACCAGCTTGCCGAGGGGGTGATCGTGGCCGACCCGCAGGGATCGATCCGATACGTCAACAGTGCCGCGCGCGAGATGCACGGGGTCGACGATCTCAACGTCACGCCCGATCAGTATTCGGAGCGGTATCACCTCTATACCGTCGACGGGAAACCCCATCCTTTCGAAGACCTGCCGCTGGCCCGTGCGGTGCGCGGCGAAGAGGTGTTCGATGCGCCGTGGGTGATCCGCCGCCCCGATGGCAGCGAAGTATGGGCGGTGGGCAGCGCCAAGCCCCTGCGCGACGATGCCGACGCGCAGATCGGCGCAGTGCTGACGATCCGCGACGTGACCGAAACGACGCGGGCGCGCAATGAACTGCGCGAGAGCGAAGAAACCGTGCGCGCCTTCTTCGAAACCGCGGGCGTCTACACCGCGGTGATCGATGTGGAGGATACCGATTTCCGCCTGATGATGGGCAACCAGCGGATGGCGGCAGCCTTCGGTGTGGAACGGCTGTGCGGCCAGTCCGGCCGGGCCATTTTGGGGGAGCAGGCCGCCAGCGAGATCCTCGGCTGGCTACGCTCGGCGCAATCCTCCCACGAGCCGACCATCGTCGAATACCCGTGGAATTCGGATGGGCTGGATCGCTGGTTCGTCGCCACCATCACCCCGATGCGCAATTCGGATCGCCGGGTCTTCCTCGCCTCGCTCGACATCACGTCGCGCAAGAAGATGGAGCGCGAGCTGGAAACCGCGCTGGTGACCAAGGACGCGCTGCTGCACGAGGTCAATCACCGGGTGAAGAACAGCCTGCAGATCATCACCTCGCTGCTCAAGCTGCAGGAACGGATGGGCGACGATGTGCTTGCCGGCCATCTGCGCGAAGCACGCAGCCGGGTGGAAACGGTCGCCCGCGTGCACGAGCGCCTGTACGATACCAGCGCGCACGACCGGGTGGAGATCGTCGGCTATCTCGAAGACCTGCTGACCAATGTGGTCGATTCCATCGGCACCGACGACGCGGCGGTACGCTATCGCTTCGTGCACGAGGGGGAACGGGTGGAACTGGGCGTCGAATTTTCGGTGCCGCTGGCGCTGATCGTGGTCGAAATGGCGATCAATTCGACCAAGTATGCCTTTCCCGAAGGCGAAGGGGGCACGGTCACATTGACCACCCGCGTGGATCCGCAGCACCTGACCCTGACCATCGACGATGACGGTGTCGGCTTCGACGGCACGCCGCGTGCCAAGGGCACCGGGCTGGGAATGCGGATCGTGCAGGCGCTGTCGACCCAGCTGCACGCCGATGGCGGCTATATCGCGACCGACCGGGGCACCGCCTTCAGACTGGTCATGCCGCTGCCCGAGACCGCCAAGTCTCCGGCCCGGGCTTAAGCTGCGGAGCGCGGCTCAAGGCAGCGCCTCCGTCCACCACGCCGGAACGGGCAGCGCCCCCGCCGGGTGCGTCAACCCATGAAGCGGTCCCACGGCCCGGTGATGGCAAGGGTGCGGGTGGGCGAATAGGCGTTGACGAAGAACCACTTTCCGTCGGGCGAGAAACACCCACCGGCCAGTTCGGTCTGCATGGTCAGGCGGCCGAAATCGTAGGCGCGTCCTTCGGGCGTGATACCGCGAAGATGGTTGTCGACCACATCGGTATACTGGTCCTCGCACACGATCAGGTGCCCGTTGGGCGCAACGGTCAGGTTGTCGCCGTAGTTGAACTGATCCTCCCGCTCGCTTTCGAAGAACAGCTCGACCATGTCTGGCCCGCGGCCGCGCCCCGGGATCAGCTTGAAGATCTGGCCAAGCCCCTTCTGCCCGCCGCTGGTGGAGCAGACGTAAAGCTCGTCGGTGCCCATGTGGATGCCTTCGCCCCGCGCGATCGGCGCGGCGCCCTTTGCCACGGCGCGCTTGCGCAGGTCGTCCTCTGGCGCCTCGACATTGTCCATATCGACCCAGCGCACTTCGTAAAGCTTGCCCACCGGCATGGTCGGCGCGTCCCAGTTGCGCGTATCGGCCAGACCCTCGATCACCATCGCCTGCAGCCGCCCGCCCGCGCGCAGATTGCCGCGTTCGCTGGGGATGAAGCGGTAGAGCACGCCGTCGTCGCGATCCTCGGTTTCGTAGACGATGGCGGTGGCTGGATCGACGCAGGCGGCTTCGTGGTTGAAACGGCCCATCGCGGTGAGCGCGACGGGTTCTACCAGCCCCGACGCATCGGCGGGCACTTCGAAAATCCATCCGTGGTTGCGGGTCAGGCCTTCGCCATACCGCTGGCCGGGGCCGGTCGGCGATTCCTCGCAGGTCAGCCAGCTGTTCCACGGCGTGACCCCGCCCGAGCAATTGCGGATCGTCCCGCCGAGCGTGCGAAATTCGCGCTTCACCTCCAGCGTCCGGGCATCGAGCACGATGTTGGTCGTTCCCCCCGGCACGATCACGCCGTCGCGCGTACCGAAACCCCTGGCGATGCGGCCACCCGCATCGTCGCTCGGCACCAGCTCGTGGTTGCGGACCAGCGCGATCTCTCCGTTGCCGAGGTCGAAGCAGCCCATGCCGTCGGCCTTGTCGGGCACGGTGCCCCCGTCGTTCATCGGATTGCCGAGGCTGGAGAGCAGGCGGTACGAAAAGCCGGACGGCAGATCGAGCATGCCCGCCGGATCCGGCTGCAGCGGGCCGTAGGCCGGCACGCTGGCCGAACCCACTGGCGGCAGCGCGCCGCGCGTGGTGCAGCCGCTGGCGACCAGGGCCCCGAAAGCGGCCCCCGCACCGGCGAGAAACTTGCGGCGATCGGTCTGGATCATGGTCATATCGGGCGTCCTGCGGCGAGAAAGAATCGGGAGGGCCTGCCCATAGCCGAACGGACATGAACGCGCAGCTTGCAATTGATGATATACTGTTACATTCTGCGCGGATGGTATCCCCGAAGATCGGTCTGAGGACGCATTGAATATTCCCGGTTCGGAACTGCTGCTGGGTGCGACCGCCGGGCTGGTGCTCGTCTCGACCGTCGCGGCGAGCCTGTCGCTTGTCCTGCGCCGGTCGATGCGCCGTGCCTCGCCCGTCGGCCAGCTCGCCGATTCGGTGGCGGCGGGCGTTTTTCTGGGCATCGGCCTCGTCCACATGCTGCCTGAGGCGGCGCATGGGTTTGCCGACGCGGGCGGCGATGGCAGGCTGATGTTCCTTGTCGCAGGCGTGACGCTACTGTTCCTGCGCGCGATAGACCGCCTTGGGGGTGCAGAAAGCGCCCGATTGCAGGCGTTAATCGTCACCGGAGTGCTGGTGGTTCACACGGTCCTCACCGGTTTCGCACTCGGGGCCGAAGATGCGCATGGGGCCATCGTGATGATGTTCGCGGCGCTGGCAATTCACAAGGCGGCGGAAGCCTTCGCCTTCGGTCGCCTGCTGTCGCGCAGCGCACTGCCCGCCTGGCTCGCCGGGCTGCTGCTGATCGTGTTCGTCGGCGCGCTGCCCCTTGGCGTGATCGCGGCGCTGACCATCGCGAGCGCGATGTCACCGGGGTCGATCGCCGTGCCGCTGATCCTTGCGGTAGGCGCGGGCACGTTTCTCCACTTCGGCCTCAACCATTCGCACCTGCTCGGTCTCGATGACGATTGGCGGACGCTGGGCGCGCGGATCGCCGGGTTCGTGCTGATGGCCGCGTTCGCGCTGTTCGCCGGGCACTGAACCCGGCCCGACTTCTTGAGGACCAGAAGGAAAGCACCCGACCACGCACCTGGCACCATCGCCGGGACGGGGGAGCGGCGTCTCCTGCTTGCCATCGACACGCCGCGCATCGATCCGAATTCACGCGAATGACAGGGGCCTGCCACGGGTCGCCCGCCACGATGGAGCCCGTTGCGCCGCCTGTCACTCAGCCGGGACTGGGTGCGGCGACATGCCCTCACGCTCCCTGTTTCGCCGGGCGGAGAGTGTCCACGCCGCGATGACCAGCGGGCAGACGACCCAGAAGACCGTGACGAACGGTGCCCCATTGCCGATGGCGAGGCGGACGATCAGCGTCGCGACGAGCCCGGCCGGGACGCCCACGACGAGCCCCCACCATGCGGCCCGGAGCCCGGCCGACTGCTGTCCGCGCCGCTCCCGCTTGTCGAGCCAGATGAAGGTGCCCGTCGCGACCACCACGGTCATCGCGAGGCCGAACAGGATATAGGCGATCTTGACCGGCAGGCCGCCGAAATTCCCGAAATGCAGGTTATAGGTCGAGGCCGCGAGCTGCTGGCCCACGGTCCCGTCGGCCATCCCCGCCGTCCCGCGGAACTCCCCGGTGCCGGAAAAGGCGTAGTATTCGCCGAAGATCAGCCGCCGGGGGTGTTCGCCCACGATCTGCACATGCTGCCCTGCCGTGCCGGGATCATGCAGGATCACGTAATAAGGCTGAACCTCGGGATATTCGCGCTGCATGTACGCGAGCGCGGGGCCGGTCTGCGCGACCGGAGCGGGCGCGGCGTCGCCTTCGGGTTCGCCGCCGAAGACCGGTGCCAGTGCGGCCTCGCTATCCCCGCCGTAGGCGGACGCGGCGAGGCCCGATCCCGATACGTAGAACAGCCCGATCATCGCGCCGGTCAGCGCGATCGCCAGCGCGAAGGGCAGCGTCCACACGGCCAGCCGGTTGTGCCAGTCGAGCGTCGCGACATCGTCTTTCCGGCGGGCCCGCAGGCGGAACGCATCGCGAAAAATGCGCGGGTGCGCGACGATGCCGGAAATCGCCAGCGCGACCAGCATCGCGCCGAACATCCCCACCAGCGACATGCCGACGACCGCGGGCAGGTTCAGCCGGTAATGCAGCGCGAGGAGGAACTCCGCCCAGGCGTTCTCTTCCGGTTTGGCGATCTCGCCTTGCGCATCGACATGAACCGCCTGCGTGTCGGTGGTGATCGTAGTGCGGGGCAGCGCCTCGGTCGGCAGGTGGACGTAAAGATGCGTGGTGGTCGGCCCGTCGCTTTCGCTGGCGAGCACGTTCTCGATCCCGCGCTGCATGCTGGCAGGCGCGATCTCGGTCATCTCCGGTGCGTCGCGCTGTTCGAACCGCTGCCATTCCTCGTGCAGCACGATGGCGGTGCCGGTGGTGCAGATCAGGTAGAGCAGCGCGCAGCAGATCAGGCCCAGCGCAGAGTGGGCGGAAATGGCCCTGCGAACAGTATCCTTGGTGAAAGCGAAGCTCATGCCGGGCCTCCCTGAAGCAAGAGAAATGGGGCCGAGACTGCGGCAATGCCCAGCACCCAGCCGAACTGCGCGATGCGGCGCGGCATCATCAGCAGCGCGAAGGACAGCGTCGGCCACGCGATGGGCACCGTGGCGAGGACGGCGACGTTGCCGTCCGCCTCCGCGCCGCCGGCCGAAACGATCAGCGCGCGCACGGCGAGCGCCAGCAGCAGGCTTGCGCCCAGTGCCAGCGGCCCCGCCAGCGCGAAGGTGAGCCAGCCGGATCGCCCGGTGGGGGAGACTTCGTCGCTGCCGCTGTGGCTCGTCCTGACGGTTTTCGCGCGCGCCTTGCGGGCGGGCTTCAGCGCGGCGACGGCAAGCGCGGCGAAGGCCGCGAAGGTGGCGACGAGCACGGTGACCGTGATCCCCCACTCCCCGGCCGCAAAATCGCCTGCAACCAGCGCCGCGATCAGCGCGCCCCAGCCTGCGATATTGAGCGGGGCGGAGCGGACCGGCCTGCCCCACGACAGGCGAAGCACGGCCACACCGGCAATCGCCAGCGCAGCCGCGATCCAGAGCAATGCGTCGCCCGCCATCAGAACTTCACGGTCAGCGAGCCGTTGATGCTGCGCTTCTCGCCCGGGAAGCAGTCGCCGCGCACCAGGCAGACCGCGTAATATTCCTCGTTGGTCACGTTGCGCGCGGTCACCCGCAGTGCGAACCGGTCGAAATCGTAACCGAGCGACAGGTCGCCCACCGTGCGCCCGTCCACGCGATAGGTCAGCAGGTCGCCGGTGATCGCCGAGATGCCGTTGCTTTCGTTGCCGCCGACGTAACGCACCCCGCCGCCCAGGCTCAGGCCATCCAGCGCGCCGCCGAAATTATACAGCGCGAACAGGGATGCCTGCCAGTCGGCGATGGAGGTGAGCGGCAGGCCGTTGGGATCTTCCGCGTCGAGATAGGTCACGTTGCCGTCGATCCGCAGGCCGCCGAGCAGCGCGTTGGCCTCCAGCTCCATGCCTCGAACCTTGGAAATGCCTTCCTGCTGGCTGTTGCCACCGACGAGCGAGGCTGGGTTGGGCAGGTTGGACACCTCGATATCGAACGCGGACAGCGTGACGAGCGCGTTCAGCCCGGTCGGCTGCCACTTGATCCCCGCCTCGTACTGGCGGCCCTCCTGCGGCAGCAGCTGCTGGTTGGTGACCGTATCGATCCCCACCACCGGCTCGAAGCTTTCGGCGTAGCTCACATAGGGGGAGATACCGGCTGGGCCGCGCCAGAGCAGGCCGAAGCTGAGGCTGACCGCGTCGTCCTTCTGCGTGGCGCCGTTTTCCACCGCGTTGGTCACATTGTCGAACCGCACCCCGGCATTGGCGACCAGCGCGCCCCAGCTGATCTGGTCGGAAATGTAGATGCCGGTGGAATCGACGTAGTTGCGGGGGCCATTGCCCTGCAGCTGGCGCACCTGTTCGACGCTCGGCACGTTCTGGTACTGCGGATCGAACACGTTGAGCGTGCCCAGCGCAAAGGCATAGGCGGTGTCGGAATCGGTGAAGACATCCTGCGCCTGCACCCCCACCAGCACTTCGTGCGTGATTGGGCCGGTAGCGAACTCGCCGCGCAGCCGGGCGTCGACCGCCAGCTGTTCGCTGCGATTATCCGCCAGGTAATAGGTCCAGGCGCCATCCCCGTTTGCGTCGATGCGGGGCACGCCATTGCCCTGGAAGGCGATCCACGCCTGGCGATAATCGGCCTCCGATTCGACGAAACGACCGACCGCCTCGAACGAAATCGCATCGCTCAGCTGCTGTTCGACCAGCAGGGTCAGCGCGAAGCTTTCGGTGTCATAGGCGTTGAAGCCGGGCGCGCCCATATATTCGTAAGGATCGATTTCCTCGCCGCTGGCAGACGGCAGCAGCGTACCCGTCACGGGGAGGAACTGGTGCGCGGTATCGGATTCCTGCTTCGAATAATTGGCCAGCACGGTAATCTCGGTGCCCACGCCGGGGCGCAGCGTCACCGCCGGCGCGATCACCAGCTTGTCGTCCTTCACCTCGTCGATCTGGGTGCCCGAATCGCGCAGCAGGCCGACGAAGCGGAACTGCGCCTGGTCTTCGGCCCCGGGAATCGCGATGTTGATATCGGTCGCCACCTGCGCGCGGTTGAAGCTGCCGTAGTCGAGCCGGACTTCACCCTCGGTCACGCCATGCGGGCGCTTGGTCACGACGTTGATGATGCCGCCGGGCGAGCCTGCGCCGTAAAGGACCGAGGCCGGGCCTTTCAGAACCTCGACCTGTTCCAGCGTGTAGATGTCCTGCCGGGTCGTGTTGTAGAAGCCGAAGAGATATTGCAGGTTGTCACGGTATTCCGGCGCATCGAGGCCGCGAACCTGCGCAAAATCGCCACGCGTTGAAAAGCCGAAGGGCTCTGCGGTGACACCCGCCGAATAGGCCAGCGCATCGTCGAGCGACTGCGCGCCCTTTTCCTCGAAATCCTGTTCCGTCTCGATCGAGATCGAGCGTGCCGTTTCGACGATCGGCGTGTCGGACTTGGTCGCCCCGAAATCGGTCAGCGCCCCGGTGACCACAATCGTGCGCTGCCCGGCTTCATCCGCCGGGTCGCCGGTCTGCGCGGCCCCGGTCTGGACGGAGCCGTCCTGGGCAAGCGCGGGCGACGCGGCCATCAGAGCGATCATGGCGGTCGTGGCGGCGAAAATCGGTTTCACATCGGGCTCCCTGGAAATGTTCGTCGGGACCGCTAATGAAAACCATTCGCATTTGCAATGGAAGAATCGGGCGCACTGGTGGATTTCACCATAGAAGGCCACAGCGCGGGCTTCGGGCCCGACGCTCGGATCGGCGCGTTGGTGGGGGAATCGGGTGGGTTGGGCGAGCCGCTGATGCTGCTGCATGGCGAACGGCAGCAATGCCGCGTGGCCTCGCGTCGGTTCGGCGCGCGGCCGTGGTACGGATTTTGCGCTAGATCGAAGGCCTGGCTGGGGTGGCAGGGTACGGGGCGGGAGAGCAAGCACCTGTAGTTCCTTGGTATTCTTGTTATTCTAGGAATTGGGGCCCCGGGTGGGGCCCTGGGATCAATTGCCCGAGACCGGTTCTCGCTCGGCCATCCATTTCTCGATTTCGCTCTCCCGCCACCCGACTCGGTGCGGCGAAAGCTTCACGCTCGACGGGAAGTCACCCTCTGCCATTCGGCGATAGAGAGAGCGGCGACTGAGCGTGGTCCGTTCGAGGACGTCCCTCACCTTCAGCACGCGGTCGCTCATGCGGCTTCTCCAATCAGAGGGGCGAGGTGTGGGCGATTGATCGATGGGGCGAGGCCGATCTCGCCGCGCGCGATGCGGGCGAGTTGCTCCTCGAAGGTCTTCGGTCGTCGCGCTTCGGCGGCGCGTTCTTCGCGACGGTCACGACGCCATTTTGCCTTGGCCTGGTCGAAAGGCATTTCGCGGAGTAATTCGCGGAAAGCGAATAGGCCCTTCTGCCCTCGTGGCGGCCAGGTTGGATCGAATGCGGCCGAACCCTTGGTCGACTGGCTTCGATCGACAGACGGGAGATTCTTGCCTTCGGCCACCAGCCTTTCGCGCAGCTCGTTGCGCAAGCGATAGGCGGTGCAGGAACCGATCGCGGTTTCGCGCGCGGCCCGCAGGACAGGCACGCCCTCTCTCAAGAGAGCCTCGAGCGCGGCGACCTGCTCCGGGCACAGGAACCGGCTACTTTCCTTCTGCTCGAGCCGTCTTCCGGTCTGGTCGCAGCCCGGGAGGCTTTTGCCTTTCTTGGCGAGACGCCGGACCAGCCTGTTGCGGATCCGGGTGCAACTGGTCTTCGCGACGCCGGTCGCCTCGTGTGCCTTGAGCGTCCCGTAGCCCTCGAGGAACAGCGCCTCGACCTCGCGGACCTTCTCGCGCGAAAGCTTCTTGCCGGAATAGGCGGTGTCGCGGCCGGGAGGGGGAAGGGGTGCTTTGCCCCGTGCTTTCAGATCGCGCTGATAGCGGCGGCGCTGTTCGGCTACGCAGCTGGCGGAAACGCCGAGGCGAAGCTGGATTTCGACACCCTTGAGGCCCAGCTTGAGTGCGTAACGCAGCCGATCCAGTCCCGCTTGGGTGATGCGGCCATGTTCGTCGCGCTCCGCCGGGGTAAAGCCCTTGCGAGGGCAGAGGGCGATCAGGACCGCATTGCACGCGCTCGACTCTGCCACGCCGAACTTCGCGCCGATTCGGGCAAACGACCAGCCTTCGTCTTCGCGAAGGCGAATAGCCTCCTCGAGCTCGTCGCTCATGAGGCGGGGCTTCGGGGCGCTGGTGGCTTTCTCGCACGCAATACCTAGCTTGAACGCCTTCTGTTGGACAGCTCGCCAGCTGCGATTGGGAAGATGCTGCACGCAGTCGACGCCCATCGAGGGATAGAATTCCTCGAGGGCAGCAATCTCCTGCTGAGACCAGGGTGGGGTGCGGTGCGCCGACATCACGGATGCTCGCTCATCTTGCCTGCCACCCGAGATCGTTCCGCAGCCTCTGGAGCATCGTGTTGGCAGTCTGGATCCCGGGGAGATTCATCTCCATCGCGATCGCGCTGAGCGGAAGATCCTGCGAAAGGAGCTCAGCAAAGCGATCGAGGCTGGTGGGATTGCCGACCCTCATGCCACTGGCCCGGGGTCGGCGATGCTGCATAGCCACAGCACACGTGCCAGGCGATCATCGGCGGGCGGGCCGGAGAGGCACGCGCGGTAGATGCGCGCAAGCGCGAGCAGCTCGCCGATCTCCGCTTCGCTGCAGGCCGGATCCTCGAGGAAGCCGATCAGTCGCTTCTCGATCAGCCTGCGGGCCTTGCCGTGGTCGAAAGCGGGCCCCTGCGAAGGCGCATGTCGGTCTCGACGCTTGGCAAGCGCGCGCGCGTCCCCTTCGTCCATCGGGAGGATGCCCGAAGAACCTGGCCGAGAGCGAAACGACATGCGGAAGGGGCGGAGCGTGCGGATCATTCTTCGATGCTCCGTTCGAGCTCCGAACCTTGGTTGCCGCGCGAAGTCATCGCGGCAACCAAGGGCACAGCGCCCTGATAAATGGCATCGGGATGAGCGCACTCGGTCTGACGGCAGGCAGCGCAGGTCGCATCGGGCTGCATCGCGGCCCGCCAGGATCCGGGCGGGCTGTAAGCGATGGCGCTGCTGTTCGAACGTTCGGGCGAGCTCACGATGGCAGGATCGCCGCCAGGCAGGGAGGCAGGCTTGCGGGTCATTAGCCGAGCCCCAGCGCGGCTTTGTAAGTGTCGAGGATCATCTCTTGCTCGCTGCGATCGTCAGGCTTCATCTTCCGAAGCCGGACTACTTCGCGCATGATCTTGGGGTCGTAGCCGACCGCCTTTGCCTCGGCGTAGACATCGCGAATATCGTCCGCAGTGCCCTTCTTCTCCTCCTCGAGCCGTTCGATCCGTTCGATCAGCAGGCGCAGGCGATCATCGGTGGCCTCAGCCATTGTTTACCTCCATTAATGTTGAGCGAGCTCGGCGATCTCGCCGGCGAGCTGGCATGCGCGCCGCGCGCCAAGCGTTTCCGCCTTCATGGCGACCAGGCCGGAAAGCTGGCCGAGTTCGTCCGCGGTCATCGCGGAGATGACCAGCAGAGCGGCTTCGACGCGCCCGATTTCGGAAATCCGGACAGCCTCAGCCATCACACAGCTGCTGTCCGAATTGCTCGAAAAATCGGCAGGCCGCGGCTTGCCCGGGCACTTGCACCTTCGACTTGCCCGGGAGAGGGTAATGGCAGCGGGCGGACTTGGTATGCGCCCGATCCTCTAAACCCTGCTTCTCGCTCCAGTAGCGGCAGGCGCGGCAGCGCCCCCCTCCGGGGCCAGTGCCGGCAATATGCGCCATGCCTTTATAGGTTTCGCGGAGACGATCCTCGAAGCCAGCTTGATGAAGCGTCGAATCGACGTGAATTTTCGAAGGCATCACAGAGCTCCGTTCATGGCGAGGCCGTGGGCGAACCGCTCTATCCCGTGGAGGACGAGGAATACGCCAACGAAGGTGGCGAGGAAGGTGATCGCGTCCTCGGCGAAGGCGAGCAGCCGACCGGTCATCGGGCGGCCGCCAGTGACTGGACCAGTGCGCGCGGGCGGCGCAGGTGCGGGAGGGTGGCGGGGCGATCGGCGCAAGAATCACATAGGCGGCGCCACCCGATACCGTTGGTGAACGCGTTCGCGACGCGGCCGGTCGAGCGGCAGCCGTCGCAATGGTGGTTGCCGGCAAGCGCGACGCTCATGCTGCGATCCTCGTCGGCAGATCCTCGAACGCCGGATCGGCCGTGTTCGCAATCAGGCCGAGCACGATCGCACGATCGAAAGCGAACGGCCTGTGTGCCTGCAGCGTTTCGATCAGCTGGGCGTAATCGCCGGGCCGATCCTGCTCGAGCGCGCGAATATCGTACGCCGTGTAGTGGCTTTCGCCTGAGGCGGCGATCTCCTCTGCCACCTCCGCAACCGTTCGCCCGGCGCGCTGGCGGCAGGATTTCATGTACTGGCCGGGGCTCTTTCCGGGCGACAAGGTTGGCTGAGGCACGGGCAATTCCTTCGGGCAAAGAGAGGGTGCTGCCGGAAGCGGGTCCGGCGCGGATGAAAGTGAAAGCTGCGGAAAGGGGAGGGCGCGAAGCCGATCAGGGAGGCGCGCGCGCCTCGTTCTCATCGACCGTGTGAATCCGATTGTCCGGGTCGAGCGCGGCAATCACAGGCTTCATCGCCTCGACCGCCTCGACCAGTTCACGGAAAGCCTCCCGCTGCTCGAGCGGGCCGGCACCGGGCTGGCAGGCTCGAATCAGCGCCGCACTAGCCTCGCCGCTTTCGCGGACGACCTGCTCGGTTTTTTCGAGCAGTCCGAAGCGGTGCGCGAAGCGGGCGAGCTGGCCCATCTCGACGCGCAGCAGGAAATGTTCGGCCAGGGGCGAGCCTTCGCCACCCGCAGCCTGGTAGGCAATGTCGAGCGCGATCGCATCGTCGAAGCAGAGCCGCTCGCGCCGATCAGGGTCGCCGCAGGCGCGCAGGTAGCTTTCCGAGCGATCGGTCGCCGCTTCGGCATCGCGGTAGCCGCCGGGCAGCTGGCCGATAATACGCGCGAGCGCCTGATCGGTAGAGAGGGGGGCGCGGATTTTCATCGGCCCGGGCCTTCGGAAGTGGCTCCGGCCTGCGCGGCGGGGGACTGCGCGCACTCGCCCTGCTGTTCGCCTGCGGGCGACGCGGTGCAGCGGGGATATTGTTCGAACAGCGCGGACAGGGGGCCGTGGCGCCCGGAATTGGAGGTTGCTGGAACTGAGGCGATTGATCCCAGCAGACGCGGATTGTGCGCTTCGGCATGATCGCAAGCGATGAGTGTAGCGATCATGCCGCGATCCCTTCGGGGGAGTTGTCCGAGCCGGTTTCGCCCGCCGCGTCTTCGCGCGGGTACAGATCGGGGCGGAGATCGTGGCGCGAGACGCCGGTGGCGGCTTCGATCGCGAGGACGTACTCCGCGGACGCTCGCCTTGCGCGATTCAGCATCCGCCAGACCGAGGTGGAGGATACCCGTATGAGACGCGCCAGCTCGGATTGTGAGCCCGCTACTGAAACCGCTTCAGCCAGTGCCGAATGTTGAAGGTCTTTACCCATGGGTGCTATCTGCACTCTAGGGTGAAGCAAGTCAACACCCAATCGTGCAGTTACGCCCTGCACCTTTGGGTGTAGGTTCAGACGATGGCGAAGGGGGACCGCATTCAGGCGCTGCTGGACGAGGCGAAAATGAGCCACGCTGAGCTGGCGCGGCGGGTCGGCGTCTCCACGCAGACCGTTTGGAAATTGGCCAGCGGTGCATCGCAATCATCGAAATATTTGCACAAGATCGCGCGGGAACTGGAGACCACTCCAGAGTTTCTGCTCGGCGAAACCGACGATCCCGAAGCGGACGCCCCGCCGCCCTCAGCACCGCGCGACAACATGGTCGAAGTGGCGATGGTTGATCTCGCCTATGGTATGGGCGGGACCTTTCTGGCCGAACATCCCGATTCGCGGATGGAAGAATTTCCGCTCTCGTTCCTGCGCAATTTCACCAAGGCCGATCCGGGGCAGCTGATGATCGCGGAAGGCGTGGGCGACAGCATGGCGCCGACGATCGGGCCGAGCGACCTGGTGCTGATTGATCGCGGACAGAACAACCTGAATATCGACGACCGGATCTGGGCGTGCGCGATCGGCGAGATCGGGATGATCAAACGCCTGCGCGTGCGCGGGGACACGGTGACGCTGCTGTCCGATAATGCGAACGTGCCCGAGGATCGGGCGGCGGATGGCGAGCTGCACCTGATCGGCCGGGTGGTCGGAAAGTTCTCGCGACTGTGACCAAGCTTTAGAGCCTTTGGGGAGGGGCCGATGAGCGAGAAGATTGACCCGCCGATTGTCGCGACCGGAACCAACGGCTCGGTTCGCTTCGATGGTCGGCTTGTCGTCGTGTCGGCCAAAAGATCGCTGGTTCAAAGTGCCCAAGACGAACGGATCCCGATCGACAAAATTACCAAGATTCATACGAAGCCCGCCGGTTGGCGCGGCGGCTACATATTTTTCGCGACGGGCGAAGCTTTCGACGCATCATTTGCGGCAGTTCAGGGACGTGGTGGGGTTCTTTTCACTGAAAAACAGCAACCAGATTTCGTCCGACTATACCGGGCGGTCGAACGGAGGATGGCCGGAGAAGACGACTGGGCGCGCATCGATCCATCTCCGCCTGACCCTGAACCCGAAAAGTCGCAGCCCGACTACACCTGGTGGAAGTGGCTTGGGGGAGGGCTGCTCGCGCTGGTGGCAGTTCAGATCGGTTGGTCGGCGTTCGATCCCGAAGGCTACGACGCGTGGATGGCTGAAGCCGCCGCCGAGCGGGAGACGGAGCAGCAGGCGGAAGCGGACAAGGTGCGTGCCGATCTGGCCACCTATGTTTCTCAGGCCGATGCGGCGATGGAGCCCTGTGAGCGAGGCTATGCCGGCCTGATCGATCGAATGAGCGGATTCAGCGGCTCGATGGGCGCGCGGACCGATCTGTATCAGCTGGCCGACCAAGTGCGCTTCGTTTGCCTCGAGCGGTCGAGCGATCTGAGGGCGATGGACCTGCCCGGCGGCCTGAGTGATGATCAGGAGCGTGGAGCAAAGGCCTTCCGGGATTCCTGCCAGGGGTCGCTGGATAGCACCGCCATTTTCGCGAAGGCTATCAGCCAGGTGGCCGAATATGGACTGTCGCCTTCGCGCAATTCGGATGTCGATCGGGCGCTGGATCGGGTGAAGGGTGAGGTTCTTCAATGTTCCGCCGCTCGTGAAGCGATCGAAGTCAGGTCAAATGAATGAGCCTGATCTCTGGCTGCCTATTGGCGGTCGCGGTGGATGGCGACGGTAAGGGGTTCCGGGCCAAGCGGGTTTGCCCAGTCAAAGCGGGTGATGAATACCAAGGGGGAATTGATGTATAAATGGACGATTATCGCGGCAGCCAGCTTTGCGGTCGCAACGCCGGCGCTTGCAGATGAGCCCTATGCGGTCACGCCTTCGGGCGGGACCGAAGCCTACTACGCGATGGGCGTGACCGAAACGAGTGACATGCTCGCCAACCATTGCCTGGATTTCGGATGGCAGATGCAATCTTCGACGGACACTGTGGTCGTGTGCGAAGTGCCCATGAGTCTCGGAAGTACATTGCTGAGCGCGTTGGCCGCACCTCGATACTCGACACCACCGAAGGAATTTATTCGCTTCAACCTTGCGGGGGTCCAAGGCAACACGCGTGTCCAGGCGAGCGGTTGGCGAGAAACGCAGACCGCCTTCGGCCAGACACAGCAAACCGATCTGGCGTCCGACAATTATCACAACACGGTGATGACCTTCTTCGAGGGGAGCGGGGGTGTGTACCCTCAGGGTACGATGTTCCCGAACCACGCTTTGGGAGGGTTCGGTTACGAGGTCGTTGAAAGGCCAGCCAAGGCGCTAAAGCTGACTGAACTGACCGAAGGCGGGGCCTTCGATCAAGCGGGACTGCAGCCGGGCGATCTGGTGCTGAAAATCGCAGGCGAGCGAACCAAGGACACTACCGATATCCTGGATGCACTCCATAAGGCGGCGAAATATCCGACCTATCAAGTGCAGTTCCTTCGTGATGGCCAGAAGCAAGAGGTCGACGTCGAGCGAGTTTATCGGCCGACGATCGATCAGCGACTGGAGCCGCGGATGGCGGAGAGTGATGAGGCGATGGGCAGCACGACGATCGTGGAGGCCACGTCCATTGCAGATGAACTGGCGAAATTTGCCAAACTACGTGACGACGGCATCATCACCGATGCAGAATTCGAAGCGCAGAAGGCGAAACTCCTCGACCAGTAGGCCACAAGATCGGAGATCTTCCGCAATGTAGCGACCGTCTTCGCTGGCCTGGCGTCGATTTATACGAGGGTGAGGGACCAAGAATGAGCGATAACAGGGCGCCAGATCACGAATTGACGAATCAGGCCGTGACCGCAGTGCCAGCTCCGAGCCTGACATGAGCCTGATCTTTGCCTGCCTGATGGCGGTCGCGGTGGATGGCGACACGCTTCGCTGCCAGAATATCGCGGAGGCGAATGGCCGAGTGCGGCTTGCTCGGATCGACACTCCGGAGCGGGGCGAGCCCGGGTTTGGCGAGGCCACACGGGCGCTGGCGCAGCTGATCGAAGGCCAAGAGGTGACCTGCGAGCTGGTCGACGCGGATCCTCGCAGGTCTGGGTTCCAAGCGCGAGACCGGTTCGGGCGGCCGGTGGCGCGCTGCAGCGCCGGAGGGCGCGATCTGGGTGAAACGATGCTGGGGCGCGAATACGCGGTTAGATGGCCTTGAGGAGAATAGGGTATGGCTGACGAGATCGATGAGGTTCTTGAGCAGATCGAGGAGCGGAAGCGCCGCGGCGAGGAGGCGAAGGCGGCACGTCTAGCGGCCATGAGCGATAAAGACAGAGCTCGCGAGCAGATGTACGCCGTGTCCCAAGGCGCGCGACAGCTCATAGAGAACGTCATCTATCAAATTAACGGTCGCATTTCGAAGAATGGTCTGCGGATCGACAAGCCCGATGTGTCGCCTAGTGGCGGCGGTATCGCCTGGGCTTCATCCTACAGGATGATGCTGTTCGACGACGGGAAATCTCATGGAGATTATCCTCTCGCAATCCTCGAGATCCGCGACGACCATGTCTTCGCTTACGTGAAGGCGAGCGGGCAGGATGCGGTATATGAGCGCGAGATCGACCCGAAGGATTTTAGCGAGGAGACCGTGCGCGAACTCTTCATCATGCAGCTGAAGGCTTACGCTGTCGACTAGCAGTTTTGGCAAATCGGCTCAGGACAAAGGGAATTTTGATGTTCGATTACACCCCTCTCGATCACTGGTGCCGGTTGCCGACTTGGTACACGGGGCACAAGTTCGATCTCGATCGTCGCAAGGAAGCGGTTGACGAGCTCATCCGAAAACCGGGCTTCGATGTTACTGAGGCAGTCGCTTATGTTCGTGAGAATGGTGCCGAGGGAATATGGCCTGGAGAGGAGCCTAAGAAGGCTGCGGCTCTTCGCGAGCTCGAAGCTTATCTGCGGAAGCGTTTGAACCGCTAAGAAAGCTAGCTTTCGCGGGGGTATCGCGCCCTCAACGGGGGGTACCGCACAATTTCATTGTGTTTTGATCGACGGAATGCGCGCCCTCGCGCGATCGGGGCGGAGGGTGTCTCCGCCCCGGTCGCATCTCCCACTTAATGCTGAACTTAGTGCGCCGCCTCGCTACTTCGCTAGCGCCGGTTGGGCTTAGTTGCATCGCAGAGAGCACGCGGGACGTCACTTGTATCGCTTGTGCAAGTCGCGGCTATCTCACGCCTAAAGCGATCGTCACTGATCTGGACACTTGCCACGTTCAAAAGCTGCGAGCCGTCGATCACTTTGGTGTTCACTCCTTCGAGGTCGGAGCGCGAAAAAGTTGCGCTGAACGCTAGCTGATCACGCGGGTTGCCAAGGCGATCGCGCCGCGAGCCGAGGAAGCGAACGACTACGCGTTTGGTTGCGGGTGTGATTTCCTTGAATGGAGATTTCACGCCGCGGGTAACGGTGCCAAGTGCATCGTCCACGTTGGCCAGTACATCGTCTTGGTTTTCAAGCGCTTCGACGTCCACGTCAATTCGAAGAGTCTGCCCATCGACTATGACATTTTCGATGCCAGCTCCGGCGTCTTCGAAGCGCGAGGGGAAAGCGTAATTATAGCCGGCGATTGCTGCCGACAGGATAATCACCAAGACGGTTCCACAACCCAGAAATGGCACCGCCCACGCTTTCCATCTCCCGGCCGGTTCTGCGATTTCTTCGTCTTCGGACGCGTCAGCACCGTACCCGTACCCGTACCCATACCCGTACCCGTACCCGTATCCGTATCCGCTCAACCGGAGTGCGGTACCCGCGATTACGATGGTCGGGGCCGAACTGAGGTTCGTCAGGCGTTCGAATGCGGTCAGCGCCAGTCGCGCATCTATTTCACGAAGGCGCATAGCATAGACAACGAAATCCGACAGCCGTGCGAGGGCTGGCGCATCGGCGATTCCCAAAACGGGTGGGGCATCGATGATTACAAGATCATATAGCTTATTCAGTTTTTCCAGCGTGCTCTTGCAGTATTCGCTCGATAGCAATTCCGTTGGGCTGGGCGGGATCCCGCCAGAGGGAAGTAGGTCTGGCTCTGAATAGTTTCCTTCGACTATTGAAGTCGAAATCGGCTCACCCGAACCAGCGAGGAATTCACAGAGGCCTGATGAGTTGTTCGCACCGAATATGACATGCTGGCTTGGACTGCGTAGATCGGCATCTACTATGATCACGCGCTTGCCCCGGCGCGCCATCACAAGTCCCAATCCATAGGCCAGCGTACTCTTCCCTTCAGCCGGTCGGGTACTCGTTATCATGATCTGTTTCGGCGGATTTGGGAGTAGATCGTTCATGACACGATCCGCTATCGAAGCCATCGCTTCGAACATTTCTGACCTGTAATCTTTCAGCTCTCCAATGGGGTCGTCGGTTTCGGGAAGAGCGCCCACAAGAGGTCGATCAAAGATCTTTTCGATATCTTCGAGCCTCTTGATCCTCCGTCTCGCCAACCAACTTTGGGCCAAGTCGCTGCGGAGAAGAATAACCGTCAGCGCCGCTCCGAAAACGAAGAAGATGGCTGCACCCAGGAAAAATGCTTGGCGCAATGTTAAGCTACCGGTGGTGCCGAGTATCTCTGCAAGTGGCGAATTGAGAATTGCTGCGAGAATAATACTGATCAGCGCCAGTGCCCAAGTGATCAGCAGCTTACCGTATTTATCCATCCGTCACCTCAAGCGCCTCTGCATCGTCTAGATGCGGCGCTGTCAAGGCTCTCGACCCATCCCTGATCGCTGCGCGGCACACCGCACCTTGTGAGGGCAGCTGATTCAGATTTTGGGGCAGCAAGAAATATTGGAGCAAATCGGGTACCGGCTAGTGTATCATTGAGCGACTGCGGCGGAACGTTTCTCCGCCCCGGGCCCGGCCCCTAGACAGAAAACACGAGGCGGAGAACAATGCGACTTCGTATCGAATTTGCTCTTCTTCTGGCTCTGACGTTACTCGGGTTCGTGTCGTGGCTGTTGTAGCCGGACAAGAGCCCGGCGCTTCGATGCTCCGTTTCCTTCGGAGCCCCAAACCTTCCCTATGGCGCCATATTCGCTATATGTTCCAGCGAGGACGGAGGCGCAGATGGGGCATCAGCCCACGCGATTGGAGGAACAGCCACGGCGCAGGCTGACACCGGCGATGGCAAGCTTCAGGCTGCTGGTGCTCGATTTCGTGCGTGGGTACCTCGGCGAGAACGGTGCCTCGCCCAGTTACGGTGAGATCGCCGGCGGGCTCGACAGCAGCCGCAACCAAGTGAAGGTGGCAGTGAAGTCGCTGGTGCGCGACAGGTTGCTGTTGCAGGGCGATGGGCCGCGAAGCTTGGCCCTTCCTTCCGATCGGGACGCAGCGATCCGGGCTCTTGAAGGCCTCGGCTTTCGCATTGATGAGCAGGCTCGCACCATCGCTCAGCCGATTACAGATCCGCCACTGCTTCCCCCGGCGACACTGGACTATGTTTCCCAGATCGACAGCGATCAGGAGCGAGACGAGCGTGGGCAAGGCGAAGGGACAGGCGGCAAAGAGAGCGGCCGAGGAGGCTAGCCATCGCCGCAAGGTCGATGGCGACTTCCGGGCGCGTCATCCGCGACGGGCGGCAGAAGAAAGCAGTTTTCGGAAGGAACGCCGTCAGCGTCGGCGGGCAGCAGCCGATCGCGATCCGCATTTCGATGCTGGCACCCCCGAGACCGCGCAGAAGGCACGTAGCGTGCAGCAGGGTGCGCTGGCGCGGATGTTCGAGCTGGGTCACCTCAGCGCCGACGAGCTCGCCTGGAGCCAAGAGATCCGCGCCGTGGCCGAGAAGCTGGCGCGCGATGTGACGATCGGAACCTTCAGTCTCGAGACGCGGGTGGACCAGAGCCGTAGTGGGCAAGGTGCCTCGCTCGAGGGGCTGAGAGCGGTACGCGCCGAGGTCGCCTATACCAGCTGGCGCGGCGACCTGACCGAAGCGAAGCTGGTGCTGGCGATGATCGTGGAGGACGTCAGCTGGCGCACCGCGGCCGAGCGTTTCCATATCGGGCCAGTTCGCGCCAAGAAGGCGCTGCTCGACGCGCTGCAGGCGTGGCCGAGGCATTGCCGGGACGCGCGTGAAAGCGTGAGCGAAGCGGACTTGGCTGCTGCCCAGGCCGGCCTGTTGTGACCGGCAAATTGTCGCCGATTACAGATTAGACCCTCCCAAACGAGACGCTGATCGGCCAAATCGACCCCGGGCGAATTGCGTCTCCTGTCGCATTTTCGCATTCCGATCCCCCGAGAAGGCCCGCCGCGGATGCTCTTTCGAGCGCGCGTGCGGGCCTTTTTCGTCCGGCCACGTGGCCGAGGAGACCCGTTCGATGAATGATTGCTCGCATCGCAGCCGGTTTGCGCCGGATGCGAAGCCAAGTCTGCTGATGCAGCTGCGCGAAGCACAATCCCAGCTGGATGAGACGATTGGTGAGCTGGAGGAGAATGGCGGTTCGGCTCGCAACTCCATGCATTTCGATGAGCTGGAAGAACGTGGCAATGCCATAGGTGCCGGCATTCGCCGCGCATTTCGGGGCGAGCGATGATCGACCTCGCGGAACTGGCCAAGCAGGCCGATGCCACGAGCGAAGAGCCGGTCACCGTTTCCCGCCGCTACCTGGCCCAGCTCCACGAAGAGGTCATGAACGGCCGGATCGCTCAGGCCCAGCTGGACATGATCTTCGGCCCCGGGCGCGAGGCTGGCGAGTGCAGATGAGCGGAAGCTTCTGCCCGGCGACTGCCTGCACGCTGGCGCGGCGCGAGAAGCTGGCCGACGCGCTGATGCTTCTCACCGATCACCAGGGCGAGATTACCGCACACAGCGCGCGGCCGTGGGCGAGCATCACCTTCCGCGGTTCGCAACACGGGATCACGCTCGACTTCGAAGGTGCTGAAGCCGTCGAGGCGGGCGAGGGCTTCATCGCGCGGCTCGAGGATCACGAGTTCAATATCCCCGGCCAGATCGTTGCAGATGCTACGATCAAGGCGGTGGAGCGCATTCGAGAGATGCCGGCGCTGATCGTTCACGCCGAGATCCTGATGCTGGAGGAAGAATGACCGCCATCCGCGAGCCGCGCAACATTGAGGCTGCCACCAAGCTTGCCGAGCGTGTCGCCACGCTCGAGAGCGAGATTGAGACCGTCGAGGGTGTTCGCAACGGTATCATCGCCTCGGCCAACGCCGAGGCCGACAAGGGTCTCGCCCCGCTGATCGAGGAACGCGATACGATCGCTGCGAAGCTGGCGAGCTGGTGGGGCAAGAGCGGGCGCGAGCAGGCGCTGGGCGCAAAGCCCAAGCAGAAGTCGATCGAGCTGGGCGGCTGCCTGATCGGTGACAAGAAGAGCAGGGCTAGCCTGCAGGTGCCCGAGGGCGAGGATACGCTGGTCGCGAAGCTGAAGGCGCTGCGCTGGGCCAAGCCATTCCTGCGGGTGAAGGAAACGCTCGACAAGGCGGCGGTGCTGAAGGCGCTGGATGGGAAGCGTGGCTCCGACCTTAAGAGCCTCGGCTTTGACCGGGTCGAGGGTGCGGATGAGTTCTTCATCAAGCGCGCCGAGCAAGGGCAGACGCGGGGCTGAGGCATGGCGCGCCGCCCTCGCGTCGTTCCAACCGACGAGCGTACACAGCGGCTCCGCGGTCGCGCAGGACAGCGACAACGACGCCGCCGGCTCGAGCGGACGAATGGCCTTTGCGAGCGGTGCCTTGATAAGGGGCGCACGACGCTCGCCAAGGTGGTCAACCACAAGATCCCGCTCGTGTTCGGCGGCAGCGACTACGACTCCAATACGGAGAACCTCTGCGGCCCCTGCGATGCCGAGGTGACGGCCGAACAGTTCGGTCACCGGTCTGCGAGGGACCAGGGAGTTGACGAGAGCGGTCGGCCGACCAGCTCGTCACATCCATGGAATGGGTCGAAATGATCGCGTCCGTGACCCGGGGGGTGGGTCAAAAGTTGAAGCGCAAACGCGCGGACACCGCCGCTCCTCCTCCGTGCGCACTGCGAGCAGTTTGAAAGTAAAAAGTTGTCGGGGAAGCAGACCGCAAAGGTGGCGAAAACGGGTGATTCGCGCAAACGGAAACCGGCAACGCGCAAGCGGGTGGCTAAGCCCAGACGCAAGACGATCGGCGGGATCGTGGAGCCGGACTGGTCGCGGCTGCTGACCGAGACGAGCGAGCGGAAGGCGGCATCGGAACACTGGTGCCGCATCGCCGGCGAGATGGACGAACTGCAGATCCTTTCGCCGAGCAACGGGCACGCGCTGCAGCGTCTGGTGCTAGCGTATCTCCACTATGATCGATGTTCGCTCGAGGTGGGCATCGGAGGTCTCGTCACGGCGAAGAACCCGGATAACCCGAAATCGATCGAGCGCCTTTCGGTTCATTACCAGGCGATGCGCGAAGCGGAGAAGACCACCGAGCGACTCGAAAAGCAGCTGGGCCTGACACCGGGCAACCGGGGCAAGGTCGGCAAGGTGGCCAGGAAGCGGGAGCGCAATGCCGGTGCGGACCGCTTCCTCGGGGCGAAGGAGTAAAATCACAGACGCGACAACCGAATGGGCGAAAGCGGCGGTTCGCGGTGACTTCGTCGTCGGGGAGATCGTCCGGCATGCTGCGCAGCGGCATCTTCGAGACCTGAAGGACGCCGCGGCGAGAGGGTATTATTGGCGGCCGGAACTGGCCCAGCGGGTGCTGGACTTCTTCCCCGCGCTTTTCACGATCACTGACGGGCCGGCAGCGGGCAATCCGTTCCACTTGCTGCCTTACCAGACGTTCTGCGCCGGTTCGCTGATGGGCTGGGTCAACGCCGAGGGGAGGTGGCGCTTCCGCTCCGGCTTCATCGAGACGGGCAAGGGCCAAGCGAAGTCACCGTTGATGGCGGGTCTCGGTCTTTACGCCATGGGCTGGTGCGGATTTCCGCGCAGCCAGATCTACTCGATCGCGGCGAACAAACAGACCGCCTTCGTCCTGTTCAAGGATGCGATCGCGATGTGCCGGGCGCGGGTGCCTGGTTATGACGAGCACGAGACGCTGGAAGAACTGGGCAAGGTCGTCCTGAGGGGCGAAGGCGACAATGCCTGGAAGATCGAGCACCCGGAGACACAGAGCTTCTTCCTGCCGCTGGCAGGTGGCGAGCAACAGTCCGGCCCTCGGCCGCGCATGGTGCTGGCGGACGAGATCCATGAATTCAGTACCGACACCCAGATCGAGACCTGGCGTCGGGCGATCACGAAGATCAGCGGCAGCGCGATGATGGTGCTGGGGACCAACACCCCGGCGACATCGCAGCTGGTCGGATCGTCGTATTCAGACACGGCGATCGCGATCGCCAAGGGCGAGGTGAAGGACGATACAGCCTTCGCCTTCGTGGCGCGGACCGACAAAGCCGATCGCGAATCGGTGTTCGAGAACGAGGACTGCTGGCCGAAGTCGCTACCCGCGCTGGGCGTTACCTATCCGGTAACGAACATCCGCGAGGAAGTGGCGACGGCGAAGACGCGGCTGTCGACGGCATCGTCGGTCAAGCGGCTGTACTTCGGAATTCCGACGGGTGCGGCCGACTTCTGGATCGACGAGGACAGCTGGGCTGCTGTTCTCGGCGATGTGGACGAGGACACCCTAAAGGGATGCCCCTGCTGGCTGAGCCTTGACCTTTCGAAGAAGAACGACCTGACCGCGCTGACGGGGACATGGATCGATGACCGCGACCATCTGTGGAGCAAGACCTGGTACTGGACAACGAAAGTCGGCCTGCCGGACCGTGCAAAAGCAGACCACGCGCCCTACGAAGAATGGGCCGAGCAGGGGCTGCTCACCGCCGTCCCAGGAGCCACGATCGACAAGACATTCGTAGCAGCGCAGGTCGCGCGGATTTGCGCGGAGCACGACGTTGAGGAGCTGGTGTTCGACACAGCGCAGATCGCCGATTTCGAGACCGCGTGCGAAGAGATCGGTTTTCCAGCCTGGCGCTTCCGCGGCGCGGACGCTGACCAGGGGGCGGGGTTGCGTATGGTTGCCCACGCGCAGGGCACCAAGGTGATGTTCGAAGACCGGCAATACTGCATGCCGCGATCGGTCGAGCGGCTTGAGGACAGGATCCTCGAGAAGACGATCACGATCGACAATTCGCCGGTCAGCTACATGTGCGCCGCCAACGCGGCGATGATCGAAGACGGGATGAAGAACCGGGCCTTCGACAAGAAAAGATCGCGCGGGCGCATCGACGGGATCGTGACGATCGCGATGGGCACCGGCGCGGCGGACAACGTGCCATTGAAGAAGACCTCGGTCTACGAAAAGCGCGGCGTCCGGACACTTTGAGGAAGGAGCCGCATGGCGAGCCCCGACGATTATCGCCGGGCGTCCGGCTTCAGGCGCAGTGAAGCCCGTTCTGGCCCACGATCCGCGCTGAATGGCGATGGCGGCACGTTGATCGTGACGCCGCAGAATCTGGAAGACGCCCTGAGAACCGGGCACCTTGCCAGTTCGGGCGACGCGGTCACGCCGGAAACCGCGCTGAGGGTCGGCGCGGTCTATGGCTGCGTCAGGGTTCGCTGCACCGGGCCGGCAACGCTGCCGATCGACATCAAGCGGAGGGTGGACGACCGGACCCGCGAGGATGCGAACGACCACGCTGTGTGGCGGCTGATGCGCAAGCGGCCGAACGCCTGGATGAAGCCGCACCAGTTCAAGCGGATGATGCAGGCACAGGTGCTGCTGCGGGGAAATGCCTATGCGCTGATAGTGCCCGGGGTGCGGGGGCCGCAGTCGCTGATCCCGATGAACCCCGACCGGGTGCAGACGAAGCAGCTGGATGATTTCAGCATAGTCCACGAGTGGACCCGGCCGAACGGCAGGAAGGTGCCGCTCCGGCAGGATCAGGTGTTCCACCTGTTCGGGCTGACGCTGAACGGCTTCAGCGGGGTGACGCCGATCACCTACGCGCGCGAGACGATCGGCACGTCGCTGTCGATGGACCGCTATGTCGGGCGGACAATGAAGAAGGGCGCGCGGGTCAGCGGTGCGGCGCAGACCGACAAGGCGCTGAGCGACCCGGCCTATGAACGGTTGAAGGCCAGCCTGGACGAGTTCCGCAGCGGCGAGGACCGCGAGGGCGACTTCCTGCTGCTGGAGGAAGGCCTCCAGTGGAAGCCGATGTCGCTGACGATGGTCGATATGCAGTGGATCGAGAGCCAGAAGCTCTCCCGATCCAGCATCGCAATGTATTTCGGCGTGCCGCCGCACATGATCGGGGACACCGAGAAGTCGACCAGCTGGGGCACCGGCATCGAACAGCAGAAGCAGGGCTTCCTCACCTTTACGGCCGAGGAAGACCTGGTGATGTGGGAAGAGGGGATCACCACCGACCTGATCGGCGAGGACGACTTGTTCGCCCGGTTCAACCGGGCCGCTTTCCTCCGCGCCGACCTGAAGACCCGATACGGCGCCTATCGTGAAGGGCGTAACGGCGGGTGGCTGTCGAAGAACGACATCCGCGGGTTCGAGGACATGAACCCGATCGAGGACGGCGACGATTACGATGCGCCGCTCAATTCCAACACCGCGCCCGAGCAGCAGCAAGGATCCGAAGAATGACCACGAAGCCGCGCTTCCGCGTGATGGCCAAGGCGCGTCCCGGTGCGCTGCCCGTGCCGGCCGAGAAGACCATTTCCGCCCTTACGAAGTCCAGCGTGCTCGACAAATGGGGCGACGAGGCGGCGGGCGTGCGCGCAGTCGAGCGTGGCGACAACGTGATCACGATGTTCGACATCATCGGCGAGGACTTCTGGAGTGGTGGCGGCGTCACGGCCAAGAAGGTCTCGGCGCAGCTGCGTGCGATCGGCGACCGGCCGGTGGAGGTGCAGATCAACTCTCCCGGTGGGGACATGTTCGAAGGCATCGCAATCTACAACGTGCTGCGCGAGCATCCGCAGGATATCACGGTCAAAGTGGTGGGGATGGCCGCATCGGCCGCGTCGATCATCGCGATGGCGGGCGACCGCGTGGAAGTGGGCGCGGCCAGTTTCCTGATGATCCACAACTGCTGGGTGGTGGCGATCGGCAACCGACACGACATGGCTGAGACCGCGGGGTGGCTGGAGCCGTTCGATGCAGCGATGCGCGACGTCTATGTCGCGCGATCTGGCCAGAGCGCGGAAGATATCGCGAAATGGATGGACGCCGAGACGTTCATGTCCGGCAGTGTGGCGATGGAGCGCGGATTCGCCGACGCGCTGCTGCCATCCGACCAGATCGACACCGATGAAGATACGAAGGCAGCCGATCGCAAGATCAACGAGCTGCGCGCGATGGAGCTGACGCTGGTCGCCGCGGGACATACGCGAACCGACGCACGGGCCCGAATCTCCAAGATCAAGGAAGGGGGCACGCCGGGCGCTGCCACCACCCTCGACCCCCCCACGCCGGGCGCTGGGGATACCGAACTGACCGGCGCGCTTGCCGGTCTCCTCAGCACAATCCGCTCATAGGGAGCACACCATGAAGAACATCCGTACCGCCGCGCTGATCGGCGCGAGCTCTGCTGTCCTCGCGATGCCGGCTGCGGTGCACGCCATGCCGCGCGCCGAGACCAACGATCCCATGGCACTGATCGGGCAGATCAATGCCGCCGTGCAGGAACTGCGCGAGACGAACGAAGCGCAGCTCAAGAGCAAGGTCGACGACGCGCTCTACACCGAGAAGATGGATCGCATCGACGCCGATATCGGCACGCTGACCAAGGCACTCGAAACGGCGCAGGCCGACCTCGCTGCCGCGCAGTTGGGCGGCGGCGCAGGCGATACGCTCTCGGCCGAAGCGCAGGCGCATGCCGACGCGTTCAACGTCATGTTCCGCAAGGGCAAGGAACCCGAGAACGGGCTGCGCGAGCTGGAAGTCAGCGCGGGCCTCACCACCCAGTCCGATCCCGATGGCGGCTACCTGGTCCCCGACCAGATGGAAGGCACGATCGATCGCGTTCTCGGCATGCAGTCTGCTGTCCGCAACCTCAGCCGCGTGGTGAACATCTCGGGCCAGACCTACAAGAAGCTGGTCAATATGGGCGGAGCCTCTTCGGGCTGGGTAGGCGAAACCGAAGAGCGCCCCGAAACCGCGACCCCGACGCTGCGCGAGATCGCGATCGAGGCGCACGAGCTCTACGCCAACCCGGCCGCGACGCAGACCGCGCTGGACGATGCGGTGTTCAACATCGAGCAGTGGCTGGCCGATGAGGTCTCGATCGAGTTCGCCGAGCAGGAAGGTGCGGCTTTCGTTGCCGGCGACGGCGTAAAGCGCCCGCGCGGCATCCTCTCCTACGATGCTGTCGAGAACGATAACCACAGCTGGGGCAAGCTCGGCTATGTCGGCACCGGCGGGGCGGCGGGCTTTGCCGCCGAAGATCCCGCCGATGCGGTGATCGACCTGTACTACGCGTTGCGCGAACAGTATCGCCAGGGCGCGACCTTCCTCACCTCCGATCGGGTGATGGGCACCGTGCGCAAGATGAAGGACGGCGACGGCAACTACCTGTGGGCACCGCCCACCGCAGCCGGCGAGGTCGCGACGATCCTGCAGAAGCCGGTGGTCACCGACGACAACATGCCTGCCCTGGGCGCCGGGCAGATCCCGATGGCCTTCGGCAACTTCCAGCGCGGCTATCTGATCGTCGATCGCCAGGGCATTCGTGTGCTGCGCAACCCCTACCTCAAACCGCCGTTCGTGTTCTTCTACACGACCAAGCGCGTGGGCGGCGGCGTCGTGAACTTCGAGGCGATCAAGCTGCTGAAGTGCGAAGAATAGGCGCTTCGCCGAACTGACACGAGGGCGGCGGATTTGCGCCGCCCTCTCCTTCGCCGCCGCATCAGCGGCGGGGTGGGAGAGGCGGGATACCCGGCTCCACCACGAGTGACAGGAGAACCTCCATGAAGATCCACGACCTGCACAGCAAGATCGCCGTGCGCCGCGCCATCAGCCCTATTTCGGTGGCAGACAACACCGCCCAGGTGAGCCAGATTATCGATCGCCAGGGCTTTACCGGCCTGGAATTCGCGATTGCCACCGGTTCGCTCGCCGATGCGGACGCGACCTTCACCACGCTGCTCGAGCATGGCGACGCGGCCAATCTTTCGGATGCGACGGCGGTGCCCGACGACCAGCTGCTGGGCACCGAAGCCGACGCCAGCTTCACCTTCGCCAACGACGACGAGACGCGCAAGATCGGCTATGCCGGCAACAAGCGCTACGTCCGCCTGACGATCACGCCGGCAGCGAACGCCAGCGCAGGCCTGCTGAGCGCGGTCGCGCTGCTGGGCGGCGCCGCGGACGCACCGGTCGTCTGAGGCTGATGGGGCGAGCTGCGGCTCGCCCCAGGCTTCACCACACCATGGCCGGTTTCATCAGCCTTGCGGATGCCAAGGCGCATCTGCGCGTGCTCCACGATGAGGAGGACGTTGGCATCCAGGCGCTGATCGATGCGGCGAGCGAGCTGATCGAGCTGGAGACAGGCTACGTCGCGGTAGAACGCGAGGCGGAGACCTTCGCATTCGATCGGTTCGATCGCGTGCTGGAGCTACGCAAGCGCCCGGTCGATCCCGAGACGATTGTTGTTGGCTATCTGGATACCAATGGCGAGGCTCAAAGATTTACCGATCGCCGAGTCTACGTGAAGCAAGACACGGTTCGCATCGTGCCCGCGCCGGGCCATGTCTGGCCGCGTGCATTGTGTGGGCAAGGTGCGGTCACGGTTAGCGCCACGGTTGGATTCGGCGCGACGGCGGAAGCCGGTGCAGCCGGTGCCCCGGAGACGGTGAAACACCTGATCAGGCTCCTTGTGGCTTACTGGTACGACAATCGCGGCGCAGCCGAGAGCGGCAGCGTGGATGCAGACCTGCGCATTGCCATCCGATCGCTGTTCGAACCCAATCGCATGCTCCGCGTCTGAAGAAGGAACACGATTATGCGCGTGAAAACCGTGCGGCCGCACCGCAACGATTACGAGAACGACCTGGGTAAGCTGGGCTGGAAGCATACCGGCACCGAGTACGAGCACCCGGATCCCGCGGAGGACATCAAGCGCGGGCTGATCGAGCCGATCGGCGAGATAGCGAGCGAGGGTAATCAGACCGATGCGGACGATGAGCGAGAGCCTGAAACCGGCAAAGAAGAGGCGAGGGCGCCTGCTAAGCCGGCGAAGTCTACTGAAACCAAGCGGTCAAGTGGCCGCAGCACGCGCCGCTAGGAGTTTTTAATGTCGACTGCAGGTCAGCGTGACCGAAAGATCGTTTTTCGATCGAACGAGCCTACAGAGAGCGCGACCGGTGAGATGGTGCCGGGACCCGGTGATCCTATCGCGACGGTGTGGGCTTCGCTCAATTACGGCAAGGCGAGCGAGCGGCGCCAGGCTGGTGCCGATAGTGCGGAAGCGACGGCAACCGCCCGAGTGCTTTCGGCCGAGAGCACCCGCGTGATCAATGCAAGTCATATCGCTGAGCTGGACGGTGCCACCTGGGACGTCGCCGGCAATGTGCCGTGGCGTCGGCGCCACCGAGACATAACCCTTGTGAGGAGAGCCTGAACATGGCCGACGTCAAAAAGATCGAGGATCGAGATCCACGCAACGTGATGGTGAAGACCCTCAGGGCGCACTCGAACGAACACGGTGCGAATTTCAAGAAGGCGAAGGGCGCAACCTATCTTCACCCGCGACCGGCGGGGGAGCTTGCCGCTGGCATTGTGGAACTCGCCGATGACGAAGCAAGCGAGCAGAAGCCGGCCGCGAAGAAGACCCGTGGCTCTCCGAAACGTCCGCGCCCGACCGCGGCAGCGAAGACCGAGGCGTCCAAGAAGTAAATGCTCGGCTGGTCGCTCGACGGGCTGGACGAAGCGCGTCGCAAGCTGGCGGATGTCGTGCGGCCGATCAATGATCGGCGCATCGGCGAGCACGCGGCGGAAACACTGGAACCGATCGCCGAGGAGGCGCGTCGCCTCGTATCGGTACGATCGGGTGCACTGCACGACAGCATCCTCGTCGCACCGACGGTCGAGTTCACTGGCGAAACGGATGGCCAGAGCGTTTCGGTCGGCGTGCTCGAGGCGGGCGGGGACGGCGTGTTCTGGGGACACTTCGTGGAGTTCGGAACGGTGCACTGGTCCGGCGAGCCGTTTCTCGGGCCTGCGGTGTACCGCAATATCGAGCTCGTCTTCACCGCGCTGGGCACGCGCCTCGGCGAAGACATGATCGGAGCGCTTTAGATGCTGGGCGTTGTCGACTTCGCGCTGCGTAAGCGGCTTCGCGAGGCACAGGCGATTGCCGACCTCACGGGGCGGGTCGGTGGGAAGCCGGCGATCGACCTCGGCGAGCGCAAATCGAACGATCCGGGCGCGTTCTCGAGCATCGTGATTTCGCTGATCGCGCCCGGTCGGAATTACGACCAGGATGGCGCCAGTGCCACACGGCAAGCACTCTTTCGCTTCGAGATATTCAGCCTCTCGGCTGACCCGGGGATTCTTTTGAAAGAAGCACTGGCGGCGGAACTCCAAGGCAAGCCTGCCACAGCGATCGGCGGCGTGCGGTTCGCCCCAGGGTTTGTCTTTGGCGACCGCCCGGGCGGGGTCGACAATATTGGCGAGCTGCGCGTGCACCGGCGCATCCTCGACATGGACATCACTGCAACAATCTGAAGCGAAAGGAAGCGACATGGCCGAAGGCGATGGCATCGTAAATACCGGGGGCATCGAGTTCTACATGACCGATGATCAGGGGCAGGAGTTCAAGCTCAAGGGCGTACTCACGGTCACCAGCCCTCACGAGGAAATCGGCGAAGAGGACATGACCGATCAGGACAGCGGTGGGACCACTGAGTTCTCGCCGAGCATGGGAACCTGGCCGGACATCACAGTCACGCTGAAGCACGAACCCAATAGCCCTACGCACCAGCTGATTCTCGAGCACAAGGCGAGCCGCGAAAAGCGTGCGTTCAAGATCGTCGTCCCCGAAGAAGACGGCACCACGCAGGAAGAGAGCGGCATCTGGTTCGTGAAAAGCTACACGCCGGACAACGGCGCGATCGGAAGCAAGCGAACCGCAACTCTCGTCGGTCGCCCGGGCCCGGTCACCCGTACGGATAGCGAAGCGTGATGAGCACCCCAGCACAATTCTTCGGCGAGGCCGATTTCGAATTCCAAGGCGAGTCCTTTCGGCTCACTGTCAGTGCGGAAACCATCCTCCACGCAGAAGGAATACTCGACGAAGCATTCGACGTGTGGGGTGCCAAGCTCCACGCGGCGATTGCCAGCGGGCGCAAACCGCAAATGCGACACGTCGCAGCACTCGTCTACGCGGCGGTGGTCTGCAATCACCCTGAGTTCAAGCAGCGGACCATCGTTGAGATTGCGATGGGCATGCACGGGCCTGATGCGAAGGCCTCGCTCGAGGCTGCGCTCGAATCGGCCGGCGATGCGATCGAGCTGCCGAAGTTGCCTGAAGGCGAGGTGGGAAACGGCTCGACGGGCAACCGGCAGCAGAGGCGGGCGACAAAGGCTGGGACTGGGATGAAGTCTTCGGCCTCTGGTGCGAAGCCGGCTTCTCGCCGGAAGTCTTCTGGCAGCAAACGCCGCGCGGGATAATCCTGGCCATCCACGCCTATCGGCGTGGGCGGGACAAGAGCCACGAGGTCCTCGCCAAGACCGGGTGGCTGACGGCGCAGCTCACCTATTTCTCGTACCATTGCCCGGACAGGTTCCCCGACTTCGCAGCTCTATCGGGCGCGCCGAAGCAGGAACCTCCTCGCGAGGTAAGTGAGCGCGAAGCAATCGATGGCGCGCGTGAAGTGCTCGCGATGATAAAGACTGCCAATCGGATGGCGGAGAAACGGAGGAAGCGTGGGCAAGAACCTAATCGCTGACTTGCGGGCTTCGCTTACGTGGGATCTGGACGACTTCGAACGCGGCACGGCGAAGATCGACAGTGGCTTCGGAAAGTTGATCGACCGCGCGCGGCAAGTGGCGAACGATTTCGCGTCGGTCGGCGAGCGCATGACGAAGACCTGGACCGTGGGCGTCGCGGCGATGGGCGCAGCGTTCACCGCTCGCACGGTAATGTTCGCGAACGATGCAAAGGCCATTAAAGTCGCTGCGAACACTGCAGCGGACGGTGTCGAGAGCTTCCAGCGCCGTGCCTTTGCGGCTGAGCGTGAAGCCGGTATCGCGATGGAGAAGTTTGCTGATATCTCCAAGGATACGCTGGACAAGGTCGGCGATTATTTCGCGACCGGCGGGGGCGAGCTGAAAGAGTTCTTCGAAGACGTCGCGCCGCGGGTGGGCGTCACCGCAGAAATGTTCCGTGGGCTCAGCGGCCCTGACGCGCTGCAGCTGTTCTACAACACGCTCGACCGCGCGAATGTCAGCCAGCAGGAGATGGTGTTCTTCCTCGAGGCGATCGCCGACGAGGGCTCTCTGTTAATCCCGCTGCTTGCTGAAAACGGGCGGCTCTTCGAGGAGCTGGGCAAGAAGGCGAACGCATTCACTGCCGAAGAAATCGATCAGTGGATCGCAATGCAGCATGCTTTGAAAGACTTGGGGGTTGCTTTCGACAGAGTGATCTTAGCGATCGCCAATACCGGGCTGATCGACTGGATGACCGCCGCACTGGTGAAGGTCAAAGAGTTGGTAGAACGCTTCTCACAGGCGAACCCTTTGCTCTTCAAGGTGGCGATCGGCCTGCTCGCCGCCGCCGCAGCCGCGGGGCCGCTGCTGATGCTACTCACTGCGCTCGCGAGCTTTGTTCTTCCGCTGTTTCTCGCCGGGTTAGGACCTATTGGGCTTGCGATTTCCGCACTGATCAATCCCTTTGTCACACTGGTAATTATCGCCGGCAATTTTCTGGAGATCGCCGGCGCGCGCTTGATCCCGATGCTCGGAAGGCTCGTGGTCGGTTTCCTCGGCCTGACCGGGCCGATCGGAGCTGTAATCGCGATACTGCTGCTTTTCTTCGACCGTGTGATCGATGGGCTGCAGAATGTATGGCGGATTGCGCAGAAGGCGCTGGGCCCGAGCTTCACGAGGCTGCTTGAGGCAGTACAGGGTGCAGTCGAACGCGTCAGCGCGGCGTTCGGTGAATTTGCTCAAAGTACGATCGGGCAGTTCCTTGGTCAAATAATCGGCCTGATCGGCGATCTGGTGGAAGTTCTGGTCACTATTGCCGGTTCGGCGGTGATCGGTGCATTCAATATCCTGATCAGTCTGATCACGGCGCTGGTCGACTGGATCAGCGGGATGGTGGAAATCACCGCGAAGCTGCTTTCTGGCGACTGGGCGGGCGCATGGGATGCGGCGGGCGATATGGTGACCCGGGTCATCAGCGACCTGTTTCCCGTTTTCCAGAACCTGTGGAGCTGGATCGAGGGCACGCTGGTGAAGCTGGGCCTGATGGAAGCAAGGGCTGTTCGGGCAAATGCTGCTGTTCGCGGCGAAGCCGTTCCCGAAGCTACCAAGACGCTGGGTGGCGGAACTGTGCGCACCAGCGACCTGCTGACCTTGGGCGAGTACAAGGCGCCCGAGCCATGGCGGCGGACGCCGGATGTCTCGGTACCGAAAGTCTCTCGCGGCGGCGGCGGGGCTGGTGGCCCTAGCGCGGCCGAGCTTGCGGAGCGGCGCGAGCTGCTTGCGCTTGAACACGATATTGCCGTGGCGCGCGAGCGTGGTGATGAAGATGCCCTTCGGAAGCTGGAGCGGCAGCGCGACTTGATGCGCGCGATCGAACAATATGAGCGCGCGGGGCTCTCCACTGCGGTAGCCAGGGCGGCGGCAGAGCAAGATATGCTCGACCTGGACGAGGCGCGGGCGGAGACGCGCGCGCGCGAATTCGCAGAGAGTCAGCGTAGCTTCGACTTGCAGCTTGCCCGGATCCGCGAAGACTATGCCCACCTGCGCAATCTCGAAAAGGAGGAATTCCTCGAGAAGCGGATCGCGGAGCTTCAGGCCCAAGGGCTGTCAAAAACGGAAGCTGAACTCGAAGCGGCCCGAAACCACGCGCAGCTGGAAGAAGCGCGCGCAGACGCGATCGAGCGCCGCCTCGCCGCCCAACGGGCTGCGCACCAAATCGAACTGGCCGAGTTGCGCGGCGACCGTGCGCTGGCGGATTCTATGCGCGAGAATGAGCGTGTGCTGACTCGTGCAAAGGAACTGGCCGAAAGCGAAGGCTTCAATTCGACCGATGCGTTGGAACAAGCACAGAAAGAAGCCGCCGATCGCTCGCGCGCCTATCTGCAGGGATCATACCGCGATGCATTTCGTGGCGGTCTGTACGCCGCGATGAACGGTAACTTCTGGGATTGGTTTCGCGACCGGTTGCACGACTCGAGCTTCAACGCGCTGGCCAGGGTCTTCGACAAGCTGGCTGACCGCATTGCCGACATGGTTTTCGACAGCAAAGCCGGTGGAGGATTGTTGAGTGCGATTGGTGGGCTTCTCGGCCTCAGCGGCGGCTCTTCGAGCGGACCCGTGTCAGGATCCGCGCACGGTGGCGTCCATAATGTCCCGGGATTCAATTCCGGTGGCAGCTTCAAGGTGCGCGGTTTCGCCGGGATCGATCAGAACATCCTCTCGCTGAATGGCAGTCCGGTCGCACGGGTGAGCCAGAACGAGATCCTCGACGTGCGCAAAGGTGAGCAGCCCTCGTCTGGTCCAGGCGTAAACGGGTCTCTACGCATCGCTCTCGGCCCCGGGCTCGAGGCGGAATGGTTGCGGAAGGCGGCGGGTCAATCGGTCGAGATCGTTAAGGCCGCTGCCGGTCCGATGCTGGGGGCAGCCTCGGCGAAGACCCGCCGCGATGCGGCGCGGCCGATCATGCCAGGCGGTGCGATCGGCTGATGGCGATCATCCCCTATCCTTCGCCGAACAAGCATGACGGCGAACCGCAGCTACAACCGGTTGTGCCAGCGCAGGGCAGCGCGTCCGAGCTCACAGGCGCGCGGCAATCGGTCGATCTCGGCTATTCGTGGTGGATGGCAACGGTGACGACTGCGCGCATGAGCGCGGCGGATGCCCGGCGCTGGCGGCTGTTCTTCGGCCGGGTGCGTGGCACCGTGCACAGCTTTCGGGTGCCGGTGACCGGCGATGACCAGCATTCGGGCAGCTTCACTGCGCGCGCGGTGGGGGTGGGATCCGGCTATTCGCTTGTCACCGATGGCTGGCCGGTATCCGCGACCACGCTGCTGGCGGGTGATTACGTGACCGTGGGCGACCAGCTGATGGTGCTGGATGCGGACGTGACCGCAAACGCCAGCGGCGTGGCGGTGCTACAGTTCCATTCCCCGCTGCGTGGCACGGTGGCGGATAACACCGCGATCACGACCAAGCGGCCGCACCTGCTGGCATCGCTGCCCAAGGATTCGCCTGCGCTGGGCCTTGGCCTGCATCGCCTGCAGGAAGGCTTCAGCTTCGACGTGCGGGAGGCCTATTGATGGACGCCAACACGCTCGTGCTGCTGGGGCAGGAGGTCGTCTGCGTCCAGTGGTTCGCCTGGCTCGATATCGTCGATGACCCGGTGCGCGCCGTATCGGGCGTGCAGCCCATCGCTTTCGGTGCGAGCGAGACCGGCGATCCGGATCTTGACGGGAAGACCTTCGTCGCGATCCCCAGCGACCTGGTCGACATCGGCGACGTTACGCACGGCGAAGAGGGATCGGATACGGTCACCGCGCGCCTCTCGGGTCTGCCGATCGAAGACGGCCTGCTCGATATCGTCGAGCAACGGGCGAAGTGGCGCAAGCGCGAGGCCCGCCTGTGGTTTCGCGTGCTGGAGCCGCTGACCTATGGCGAGGGCGGGCAACCGATCACGTTCACGCCGATGCCGATCCAGCCCTATTACAGCGGTTACCTGGTCAACCTGGTGGTGGAAACGCGCGCTGATGAACAGGTGATCGTCGCCAGCATCGAGAATTACCAGGTCGCGCTGAGCGAAGCGTCCGGCCTAACCTACCTGCACCAGTCCGAATTCGACGCCGGCGACCTGAGCGGGGCGCAGACGCTGGCCGCAGCGAACGGCATCCAGAAGGCCGGCGTGCGCGGCGGGCCGGGTTACAGCCCGCGCTACGACAAGCCGCGCAGAGATCCGCTGGCGCCATGAATCGACTGCCGGACTGGGAACAGCGCCTCGGGGAGACCGTGGCGCGCTGGCGGCTGCGCACCTTCCGCTGGGATCGAGACTGCGTGCGCTGGCTTGCCGACTGCGTGATCGCGCAGACGGGCGAGGATCCGCTGGCGGGGATGCGCGGGCGATATCGCACCAAGCGCGAGGCGCTGCGCCTGCTGGCGGAGTCTCCGCTGGCCGAGCGGCTCGACGAGAAGTTTGCGCGCATCGCGCCCGCCTTCGCGCGGCGCGGCGATATCGCGCTGATGCAGGATAGCGCGCTGGGGCTGGTGCTGGGCGGCGAAGCGATGGCGTTCGGGGAGGATGGCAGGATGACCATGATCCCGCGCCGCGAGTGGCAGGCCGTGTGGGCGGTGGGCCATGAGTAAGGTCGTCAATACCGTCGCCAGGGTGGTCGGCGTTGTCGCAGCAATCGGCGCAGCGGTAGTAACTGGCGGCGCTTCGATCGGTGTTTCCGCTGCGTTGCTTAGTGGGGTCGCGCTTGGTGCGAATGTCCTCGCAGGGCTTACCCAGCAGAAGAAGAGCATCCCGCAATCGGCGACGCAGCTGGGGCGGTTGCAGGCTCGGCTCGATCCGCAGGCGGCGCGCAAGATCGTGCTGGGCCCGCGTACCGCGATGCCCGCCGATATCCGCTACTA